>Ga0209902_100093_pt1 | contig 173940 bp, 139 predicted proteins | sample FECB27metaG_FD_188304 | JGI IMG/M metagenome (GOLD analysis project Ga0209902, IMG submission 188304) | Cyanobacterial communities from the Joint Genome Institute, California, USA - FECB-27 (SPAdes) (version 2) | ecosystem: Environmental > Aquatic > Thermal springs > Hot (42-90C) > Microbial...
TTTTCAACCTGCTCAAGGGCTATCGACGTATCGCCACTCGTTATGATAAAACAGCGGCCTCGTTTCTAGCTTTTATTCATCTGGCCTGTGCCTTGATTTGGTTACGCTAATTGTCAACACGGCCTAAGATAGCACCGGAACGGTTGAGAAAAGCATTCAGTTCAGTCAGCGACTCCGGGGAAGCAGAGAAACTTCCATGAAAATGAAGATCAAATCCCAATAAAAAAGCCCAGCCCCGACAGGATCGCTGTCGGGGCTGGGCTTCAATAAAGAACTATTTCAGAACTCAGAACTCAATTTCACTGATTGCGTTAATGGGAATGTTGATTCCGCCCTTCAGGGAAACGTAAGCACTACCCACTGCCCAAACGGTCGTTTCGACCAGCTTGGCTTCGTGATTTTCCGTATAAAATCTAATTTTTACTTTTCGTTTGTAGCCGTTTCCCAGCGTTTGTGCCCTTTTCAGATTAAACTGTCTTACCTGTCGGGAAAGGCTGTCGGGCAGCACGTCATGTTTGACGAAAGTAAGACGGGAAATGTGCTCTTTTTCAATAACGTGAGTAAAAGTTTGCTGCATAGAGGAACCGTTAAGGTACATGAAGGTCACGTTACAAATGAAACAAACTCCCGTTTAACGCGCACAGTAGCTTGGCGCATTTTATTACATCCTTAAAATATTTCCTTGGATGCAGCAAGCCCCATCAGAAAAGCCAGGGTGTCTATGCCATCCGCATAGTCGGAAAGCGCGGGTGACTGAGCCGTTCCGAAAGGAAGGCTTCCCGGAAACCAACTGTTATCCGATACCACGCATTGCAGCTTGTGGCGCTGACTGTTGATTTTTTCCTGTAAATCAGGAAGATCAAGGTATTCTTCGTAGTAAAGAACGGACACCGGTGATACCAATGCTTCACTGGGCGTAAGCAGCAGAAACCCGTTGTCCAGGTGACTGACGCGGTTTACCAGGTAAATCGACTTATTGTAATCGTAATTGTTCTGGTACTTAGCGTGGTGAATAATGCCGTTCAGGTGTTCGATGGATTCAAAGAAGGGCGTAAAATCGTAGCCCGACGGTACAAAAAGCTTGGAGATATTACGGCACCCTAATCCGAAATAGAGCAGCGCGTCGTCGCCCAGCTTACTCAATTCACTCTTCTTTTCGTTACCCCGGATGACGGCGCACGAAGTACGATTCTGCCGGATGATGTGCGGTTTACTGCCAAAGTAGTATCGGAAATACCGGGCGGAGTTGTCACTTCCGGTAGCGATAATGGCATCGGCGGCGTTGAGGCGCTCCGGGAATGCAATGAGCGGCTGCCAGCGCGGCTCAATCCGAATCAGCTGAGAGGCCAGTTCTTTGAGCAGCACTGCATCCTGGGAGCTGAGTTTGGCCATCAGCCGGTTGCCGCTGAGCAGCACACAGAGCAGGTCGTGGAAACCGGCCGCCGGAATATTGCCCGCCATCACGACGCCCACCGAATGAGGTTGCTGGCGATCCAGGTCGTAGCCAGCGACCCAAGCCGATAATTTATCTTTATTCAGGTAATGCGTAGCAATGCTGGAAAGGGCTGCTTGTACGTTTTCCGGGGTAAACCAGGCATTCTGAGCTTGTGCTTTCCAACCCCAGGCCTCCGTCGTCCGTACACCTTCCTGACTGAGTAAGAAGTCTCCTAGAGCGGCAAAAGAATCTATTTTCTGGCTAAGATTCATAAAAATCAGGCGTATTTGAGACTGCAAAGCTAAGACATCTGATTTTTATGCAAGTTATTTGTTTGAAGACAAACAATCGGTTTGTAATTTTGTTAAAATTTAGGTTTACAATTTTATAATTCATTAATAAAAGGAGGGTTTTGCAATATGGCTATCATGATCACCGATGAATGTATCAACTGTGGAGCTTGCGAACCGGAGTGCCCCAATACGGCCATCTACGAAGGTGGCGTAGAGTGGACCTGGAGTGGCGGTACAAGTCTGAAGCAGGTGGAACTGGAAGATGGTACAGTGATCGACGGAAAAGCGCCCCAAACCCCGGTTTCGGACGAATTTTACTACATTGTACACGATAAATGCACCGAATGCATGGGCTTTCACGAAGAGCCGCAGTGCGCCGCCGTGTGTCCGGTAGACTGCTGCGTGGACGACCCCGACTACCGCGAAAGCGAAGAGGACCTGCTGGCCAAAAAAGCCTGGCTCCACGACGAAGCGTAATTCAATAAAAGTATACATCAAACAAAAAGCCGTTCCTGAAAAGAGCGGCTTTTTTGTTGGGGCTTTTTTAATGCTTTACCCTAGATGGTGCGAGCCTCCTGGCTCGTACCGGCTATTAGCGGGCCTCTGGCCAGCGGATGATACCCATAACCTTCTCAGGCCGGAAGCCTGACAATCAGCAGTACGAGCCAGGAGGCTCGCACCATCTCTGCAATGAGAAAACGAATCGGTTGAAGTAGTAATCAGCAATTGAATAAGAAGGTGATAACATATTGCCTGACTAATAGTCAGGTGTTCACTAACCCATTAGCACATCAGCACATCACCCCATTAGCACATTTACTTAGCCACCTCCTCGTACAATTGATAATACCGGGCGGCCACTACTTCCTCTGCGTAGTCGCGGAGGGCTTTGGCCCGGGCCTGGGTACGAAGCGCCGCAGCATCCGAATCGTACAGCACGAAGCGGATGCCCGCCGCCAGATCGGTTGCCGACTTGAAATCGGCTACGTAACCGGTGGTTCGGTGATCCACCATTTCGGGTAAACCGCCCATTTGAAAGCCCACCACGGGCGTTCCGCAGGCCAGGGCTTCAATCACCGTATTGGGCAGGTTGTCTTCCAGCGAAGGCAAAATGAAAACGTCGGCGGCATTGTAGACGGGCACCAGCTTTTCGGGCTGGGCAATGGGTCCCAGGTAATTGACTTTCAAGGGCAATGCCTGTAGTGTAGTTTCGTCGGCCTTCCCGAAGATGATAAGTTCGGTGTCGGTCTGGTCGCTCAACTGTTTCAGCGCTTCGGCCAGGTAGACAAAGCCTTTGCGTGGATCACGCGTGTTCATCGCTCCGAACAGGATCAGCTTCTTGTCCAGGGGCAAGCCCAACTGTCGGCGGCATTCAGTTCGGTCCAGCGGCTGGTACAGGTGGGTGTCGATGGGAATGGGAATGGAGCGTACTTCGACGTGTTTGAGCAGTTTACTTTCCTTCGCCAGCCGCCCCAGCCATTCGCTGCTGGTTACCACCGTGAGCGGCAGGTGGGCAAAGGTGGCTATTTTCTGCTCAAAGACCCGGAACGATAAGTCCCGCGGACCTGGATTCCGCAGAAAAGGACAATCGTGGCAGTGAGTTTGGTAATGGGTGCAGTCGCCGCTGTAGTGGCAGCCGCCGGTAAACGCCCACATGTCGTGAAAGGTCCAGACGATGGGTTTGTTTAGCTTCGCTAAAGCCCGGAGAGAGCGGAGCGACAGGAAGCCGAAGTTGATCCAGTGCAGGTTGATCACGTCGGCCTGACGGACCAGCGGATGGTCGGACAGGTCGATGCCCACGTTGCCGGGCGAAAAAGCAAATCGAATGCTTTTGTCTTTTTCGTAAGGCAGGAACAGCAGGCGATCCAGGGCAAAGCGCAGAAAAGTTTTCTTCTGTGCCCAGTAAGAGCCGGAAACCGTCGTTACCGCTTCGTCGGTAGTCAGTTTGTTCTGCACCAGAAGATGCGCTTTTACCCGATTCTTCCTCAGCGCTTTGTACAGCCGGTAGCCGGCAATGGCAGCGCCGCCGTAAATGTCGGAAGTGCTCAGCAGCGTGACTTTTACGGGTAGTTGATTATGGGGTGCCATGGACCTTTCGGGCAAAGATGACGCTGTTGAGATACAGACTCCGGTTTTTGGGCAGCAGGGGCGTCAGGATCAGGCCCAGCAGCGTAAACGGAGCGATAAAGACCAGATTGATCAGCAGGTTCAGGTATTTATTGGACGTGTACAACAGCCCGTGCAAATACAGCATCCACAACTGCGTGAGCACTTCGGCAAAGTGGGTGGTTTTGTACAGCTCAATAACTTCAAAACCGTGCTTCTGCATCAGGTGGTGCAGTCCGAAGGCCGAATAGCGCCCAAAGTCATAGGGTACTTCGTGCTCATTCCAGACGAAGGGCACCGTAAACAAAGCCAGCCCGCCGGGTTTCACCACCCGGTTGATTTCGTCCAGCATTTCGTCCAGGTTGAACACGTGCTCAAACACTTCGCTGCTGAATACACAATCGAAGTGTTCCTTCTCAAAAGGAATGGTTTTGCCGTCGTAAAATACGTCGATGGTGAAGCGCTCTTCCTTCAGGTGGGCGTGGCCGGTCTGCTCCATATCCACGCCAATGTATTCCTGAACAGTGAATAACTCCCGGTAGGGTTTGCTGCCGCAGCCAAAATCCAGCAGGGTGCCTTCCAGCTTGGGTGCAAATTTCCGGATTCCCCGCAACAAGCCCCGGCGGTTAAAAAAGAAAGGGTTGATCAATACGCTCAGGGGATTGACCAGAAACCGTTGTCTTTTGTAAAAGGCGTTAAAGCTGGAGAGCATGAGTGAATGTGCTTATTTGCTAATGTGTCAGTTGCCTGGTCGGTATCACTTTATCTTTTCCAGTGTATTAAGTCTCCCGATACGCGAAGATGTTGAGTTGGAGGTCCATCGTGGTGCTGTTGCGGTAGAATGGGTTAGACAGCGGTCGAGGGCGGTCCTGGGCGTCGCGGATGAAGTAGCGGAAACCATTGGTCCGAAGCACTGCCAGGATTTCGTCCAGGTCCTGGGGTTGGCCCAGGTAGGCATGGTATTCCAGAAACAGGTGCTGCACCCGCGAAAGTACGTCCCGACAATCAACCAATACGACCGTTTCCGCCCCTTCAATGTCGATTTTCAGCATGTCAATTTTCTCCTCATTTGCCAGCAGGTCTCTTAACCGAACGGATGGCACGCGGACTTTCTTTCCCGCTCCGTATACCGAACCCGAATCGGCGCCTTCCAGACCCATCTCAATGCCTTGGTTGTCCGTCCAGACTGCCTGGGCGATCACTTCCACGTTTTGCAGCCCGTTGCTTTCCACATTTTGCTGCAGATAAGCGGCAACGTTGGGATCGGCTTCGAAGGCTTTGATCTGCGCTCCCGGGTACAATTGTTTGAAGTAGGCGCAGCTGGTGCCCACGTTGGCTCCGCAATCATAAATCAGTGGCTGCGAATTGCCGGCCTTGAAATGATAGGCTTCTTCCACGAAAATCTCCTTGAATTGCCAGAGAAACGAAAACGCATCGGGTACGCGGAATCGGTAGCGCAGAAAGCGGACGTCGGTGAGCTGGTGCCGGGGCGTGCCGCCGTAGCGAAAGGACAGGCCCAGAAAAGCCCGGCTTTCGGGGCTTCGGAGCAGGTGATACATTTCCCGGAAAAGGATTTTCAGAAAGAGCATCCGGTAGAAAGAGCTGAGATTTGGGACTGCAAATTGCGAATGATTTGGCGGAAACCCGCACGGCCGTGGCAGAATTGTCAGTACGCAGCCGGTTGAGGTTTCTGGTATTGCAAGTGGAAGCGGTTATGGGTGACGTAATTGAACGCCCGCACGTAGCCGTCCATCACCGTATGAATGTTCACTTCTTCGCGGATGATGTGCCCCGAACGTTCGCCCATTTGCCGGAGCCGTTCCGGATTGGCCAGCAGGGTATCCAACTTCTGATACAGGTCTTCGGCATTGTCTTTCTGGAAATACAGACCATTGTAACCTTCCCGCACCAGTTTTTTCTCCGTGCCATCGGCTTCGGAACACACAATGGCTTTGTCGAAACACATGGCTTCGTTGATGGACAGGCCGCCCAGCCCGGCCAGCACGTACACCGAAGCGGCCGTAAAATACTGTCCCAGGGTTGGCATATCGTACACGCCACCCACAAAGCGAACTGAATCGCCCAGCTGCAGACGTTCTGCATGCTGTTTCAGGTTTGCCTCTTCCGGTCCCGTTCCCACCACCACCAGTTCCGCTTGCGGGTATTGCTGTCGCAACCGGGCAAACACGTCGATGAGCATGTCTACCCGTTTCCACTTCACCAGCCGACCTACGTGCAGCAACCGCTGCGGATGAGGGGGCAGAATAGGCGGCAACTGGCGAATCTTTTCCCGGACTGCAAAGATTTCATCGGTGTCGGGTGAGTTGTAGGTGATGAAAATTTTCTCCCGGTCCACACCGTAACTGCCGATGATGCCATAGGCTTCTTCGACGTAATTGACGTGCGCATCCATCAGGTTGTAGTACAGTTTGCGCACGTAGGTCACCATGTCGTACTTGAGCCGGAAAAGCAGGCTATGGCGGTTCAGGTCAGTCTGCAGGTCTTCCGTGGCCATTTTGCCTTCCGTATAAAACGCCCGGGCTTCTTGGTAGCGCGGCACGTTGAACGGAATGTCTTTCATAATGAGCTTGATGCCCATGCTTCTCACTTTCCAGCGCAGCCCCAACCGGTACACGAAACCCAGCACGTAAGGCCAGCATGTAACCACCGCATCGGGTTTTTCGGTTGCTAATAGTTGACCAAATCCTTTGAAAAAGGCCTTGCCGTAAAAAGTACGAAATTCGGGCAGGCGGTGTACCTTGAACTCAATGCCGTCCAGCGACTGGTGCACGCCGGCACCCAGCGTGCCCGTCTGGCTTTCGGGCACTACCACGGAAATGTCCAGGCCGGGAATCCGGTTGAGCCGGTTCAGCACCAGATTATAATAATGCGGCAGACCGCCGAACATGAACAGCACTTTCATGGGCAAAAGCAATTAACCACGGATAGATCCTTCGTTTTTATGGTCTGGAAAAAAATCAGGCTTTCAACACGCCGCAGGAATCAATAATGATGTGGTGATCAGACTTCAGATTCAGGTTGCGGAATTCCTTGTGACGAACCAGAAAAACCAGGATATCCGCTTCGGTCAGGGCTTTCTGGTAAGGAATGAGCTTCAGCGTCGGGTGTTCCTCAATGTTGGGTTCCACGGCCAGTACGTGATAGCCTTTGGCAATCAGGTGCTGGGTCACTTCCAGCGCCGGCGATTCGCGTAGGTCGTCGATGTCGGCTTTGAAGGCCAGCCCCATGCAGGCAATTTTCGGGTCGCGCTGGTGTTCCTGTTGAAAAGCCGCCGCCGCTTGTTCTATTTTGCCCATTAGCCATTCGGTTTTGTAATCGTTTACTTCGCGGGCAGTACGGATCACCTTGGCTTCCTGCGGAAAATCGTGCACCAGAAACCAGGGATCGACTGCAATGCAGTGACCACCCACGCCGGGGCCGGGTTGCAGAATGTTCACCCGCGGATGCCGGTTGGCCAGCGAAATGAGCTCCCACACATTGATGTCCACCTTGTCGCAGATCATGGAAAGTTCGTTGGCAAAGGCGATGTTGAGGTCGCGCGAAGCATTTTCGACCAGCTTGCACATTTCTGCCGTGCGGGCATTGGTCTGGTGCAGCGTGCCTTTCACGAAGGCGCTGTAAAACTCCATCGCTTTGCGGGTAGCCGCCTCATCCAGCCCACCAATGACGCGGTCATTGTTTTCCAGTTCGTAAATGATGCGCCCGGGCAGCACCCGCTCCGGACAGTAGGCAATGTGCAGCTTTCCCTGCAACTCCGGTCTTTCGCGGTCCATGAGTTGCCGCATCTTTTCCGTCGTGCCTACCGGGCTGGTCGATTCCAATATCACCAGCTTGCCTTCACTCAGGTAAGGCAAAATGAGCCGTACTGCGGACTCTACGTAGGAAATGTCGGGTTCGTGCCCATCCTTAAAGGGCGTTGGCACGGCAATGAGGTACACATCGGCTTCAATGGGTTGAGTAGACGCTTTGAGCAGGCCCCTTTCTACGTCGTTGCGTACCAGACCGTCCAGGTCAGGCTCAATGATGTGGATTTTGCCTTGATTGATGGTTTCGACAATGCTGGGATTGATGTCGACGCCGTGTACCCGGATGCCCCTGCTGGCGATCAGGGCGGCCGTGGGCAGGCCGATATAACCCAGGCCCACCATTACTACGGTTAGGTTTTTCATGAAAAAGAGAAATAGGCACGCAAATTAAGCAAAGAAGCGGGAAGACCGTAAGCTACCCTCATTGGGCTGTAAAAACGAAGGCAAAACCCGGCAGGTTTTCAAAACCTTCCGGGTGTAAAGGCTGTCCGCAGGCAGTCCGCAATTTTCCGGCTGGTGGTACCGTCTCCGTACGGGTTGACTGCCTGCGCCATCCGGGCGTAATGCGTCGGGTCAGTGAGCAGGCTGGAGACGGTATCGTAAATTTTCTGCCGGTTTGTGCCTACCAGTACCGCCGTGCCCGCGTCAATGCCTTCCTGGCGTTCGGTCACGTCGCGCATCACCACCACCGGCTTGCCCAGGCTGGGTGCTTCTTCCTGGATACCACCGGAGTCAGTCAGTACCAGGTAGCTCCGGTTCATGAGCCATATCAGGTAGGGATAATCCAGCGGGTCGATCAGGTGTACGTTGGGTTGGTCTTGCAAAATCCGACGAACCGTCTCTTGCACGTTGGGATTCAGGTGCACCGGATACACAATTTCCACTTCCGGAAAGGTATGCGCCAGGTCGCGAATAGCCAGACAAATGTTTTCAAATGGTTCTCCGAAGCTTTCCCGCCGGTGTCCGGTTACCAGGATGATTTTGCGGTCAAAATCAATCGCCTGAAAATAATGCTGATACGACCAATCTCCCTTCTCTTTCAGAATGTTCAGTCCAAGCAACAGCGCATCGATTACCGTATTGCCGACTACGTACACATTCCGGGTGATGCCTTCGCGCAGCAGATTGGCCTGAGCCTGGGAAGTCGGCGCAAAGTGGAATTCAGCCAGGTGACCGGCCATCGTGCGATTGGCTTCTTCGGGAAAGGGCGAATACTTATTGCCGCTGCGCAAGCCAGCCTCCAGGTGGGCCACCGGAATCTGAAGGTAATAAGCGGCTAAGGCACCCACAAAGGCCGTGGTGGTATCGCCCTGCACAAAGACCAGATCGGGCTGGGCATCCTTCAGTACGCTTTCCAGTCCCTTTAATCCTTTGGCCGTGATGTCGAACAGCGTCTGATTGGGTTGCATCAGGTTCAGGTCGTAGTCCGGCCGGATGGAGAAGAAGTCCAATACCTGATCGAGCATCTGCCGGTGTTGTGCCGTGACGCAGACCAGTACCTGGAATGAATCGGAATGTTGCTGGAATTCCCGGATCAGGGGGGCCATTTTAATGGCTTCGGGGCGGGTGCCGAAGACGAATAGGATTTTCTTCACGCAGAAGGGAGTTTTTACCGGAGCAAACTTACCCAACCTTTGTATTCTTTACTAGCGATCCGAATCTGGTAGTAGTACAAGCTTGGGCAAGGTTGTATCTGTTTTCAGGAAAATCAAAAAGCGAGAGGTCAGGTCAACCTCTCGCTTTTTGATTGGGTAGCTGAAGAGTTTTTATCGGGCCAAAGCCACTTTCACGTGTTGCGTGTGCGACCCGTTTACCAAACGAAGGATGTAAAAGCCCTGGCTGAGTTGATTGCCGTTGAATTCAACTTTCTTTTCTTGATCCTGTTCTACCGCTCCGTCGAAAAGCGTGCTGATTTTATAACCGCGGGTATCGTACATTTCTAGCGTGGCAGAGCCGGTTTCCTGCGGCGTAAAATGGATATTTAACTGGTCGCTGAAAGGATTGGGGTACGCCCGCAAAGTGGAGGTTATTTCAGGATAGCCGAATTCTACCGATTCTTCGCGCAGATTGCCCGGCACAAAGGGCGATAGCACGGAACCGGGAATTACCGTAGGGGCCGCATTTCCGGGTGCCGAAGGCAGCCGCCAGCCAACGGCCAGATTGTCCATGACCCAGGCTTCTTTGTGCAGGGCTTCAATGTAATAACGCTTACCCTTCTCCAGGTAGACCGGCGCCGACTTCTGGGAATAGTGCTTGTTCCACTGCCGGGGATTGCTCCAGCCTTTGATGTAGGCAATCAGTTGCTTGTTAGCCGGATCATCGTTGGTGCTCAGGTACAGGTCGCCGTAGTCGTCGGAAGCAATCCAGAAAGTGTAGTTACCCGTTTCGGGTGCGCACAAGTAACCCCGTATGCGGGAGGCGTAATTTTCGGCTACGTTGGAAGGGGCCTCAAAACTATCCAGGTAGCTGGTAGAAGTAGCGGCTTTGCTCACAGGCACTTTGCTGGTTTCTCCTCCTTTTACGTTGGCCCAGTACTCCCGCAGAATCGTTCCGCTGGCCTGACAGTCAGCCTCGACCGGATTGGGCGCGTTGTACAGGTCCTTTACTTCCTGCGCCGTAAGTGCCCGGTTGTAGATAGTCACGTCGTCTATAATGCCGTGGAAGTATTGGTTGAAAGTACTTCTGGTTCCGATGATAGCTTTCACTTCTCCATAACCATAATAAGGTAGCTTCCCATAAGTCGCATCGCTTCCAACCAACTGCCCATTCACATATAATTTCAATGCAGTCCCATCCCGCGTAAGGGTTAAATGATACCAGGTATTCTGAACAGGTAAAGTACCTACTGAGTAATGGTTTACTGTTCCATCGGTATTGTAGCCTGCTCCGTCCCACCCTTTAGAGATGGCCACGTAACCATTTCCCAGTGAAACGTCCTGATCGCCTCCAGGCCCACCAATGGATAGCAGACGGGAAGTAGCCCCTTCGTAAGGAATGGACACGGGATTGGCCCAGAGCGAATAAGAATACTGGCTGTTTTGAAGCGTGGTAGCCGGAATGTCAATGTAGTCATCCAACCCATCAAAAAAGTAAGCGTGGTTCGCGTTGCCAAAGCGGTCAGCAGCCAGTGAAGCGCCCACTACTATTCCATTCTGATTATTTCCACTCTGGTCAATGGCATTGCCGTTAAATGGCAACCAGATCAGTCTACCTTCATTTGCTTTCTGTTGGGAAAGCGCAGGGACGACGGCTAAAATGATGAAGGCGAAAGTAAGTAATGGCAAAATTGAGTTTTGGAGCACGTAAAAGTAAGGTTTTCGCATAGGAGCTTGGAATAGGTCGAAAGTGAATAAAGTATCCAAATATTATAATTTTATTCTAATGTTCCTAGCTGGCTGTTATGCATTGTTTAACTGCGCTTTCCCATTTACTTTTACGTCCTTCGAACAGAGCGAGCAACTATGATAAAAGAAAGAGAAGAAGGAGTAGATAGATTATATCCTTCTCTTTGGAACAGCCGGTATTATTATCTGACTCAACTTCGCAAACAGATTGAACAAGTAGTAAATCAGTTTATTGATCAGAAAAAGGAATTGACGTTGGCTGACTACGGCTGTGGAAATATGCCCTATCAACCATTGGTAGCCCCTTTTGTAGCGAAATACATTGGCATTGACCTTCCTGAAAATCCAAGAGCCAACATTCACATTATGCCAGCCGGCCAGATTCAGATGGCCGCGCAATCTGTAGATGTCGTTCTTTCAACGCAGGTATTGGAGCACGTGGAAGATCCGGCTTTGTACCTGACCGAAGCCCACCGGATTCTAAAAGATGACGGCCTGCTTATACTCAGTACACACGGGTATTGGATGTTTCACCCCGATCCAACTGATTTCTGGCGCTGGACTTCTACGGGTCTTCAAAAAATTGTGCGTGAAAAGGGTTTTGAAATTCAGTATTTTCAGGGAATCATCGGAAGGTCAGCTATGGGCTTGCAGCTGTTTCAGGATGGTTTGTTGTTTAAAATTCCAGCCTTTCTGCGTCCCTTATTGGCGCTGATGATTCAGCCGCTCATAATTTTTTTCGATAAAACTACGCTGCAGGAGACAAAGAATCGGGATGCCTGTACATTTGTGCTCGTGGCAAAAAAGACAGGCAAAAACCCATTCCCGGCTGGAATATGAAGTTATGCATTGCCTATCCCAACCGCTTTTCCTATTCGGAAACATTTATTCATAATCAAATCAAAGAACTGAAACCTGCTCGGGCAATTTACGAAGGTTGGTATCCGGCCTTACAGTCGGACGAAAAGCCTGTTTTACCCTTTCCGCTCAATTTTCTTATTGTCCGGGGCTCATTACGCAACCTGGTTCCGCAATTGTACCACCAGCTGTATATCCGGGCGTTTACCCAGTATTTGAAGCGCAATCAAATAGACGTAGTACTGGCTGAATACGGCCAAATGGGCGTTTCACTGGCAGATGCCTGTCAGATGGCACGGGTTCCCTTTGTAGTTCATTTTCACGGCGCTGATGCGTATGAATACGGCATTTTGGCTAAATATAGTCCCTTGTATAAGGCGATGTTTCAAAAAGCGGCAGCTATTATCGCCGTGTCTACCGATATGAAAAATCAGTTGATTGAACTGGGGGCTGAAGAAGGTAAAGTCATTTATAATCCGTATGGCGTCGATGTGCAACACTTTTACGGGGCTAACCCAGCTCAAAAGCCACCGGTGTTCGTGGCAGTGGGGAGGTTTACGGAGAAGAAGGCTCCTCAACATACGCTGAATGCTTTCGCAAAAGTGAGAGAGAAAATTTCTGAAGCAAAATTGATTATGGTAGGAGCGGGTGAATTATGGGAACAGTCCAAGCAATTGGCTTTTACTTTAGGTATCACTTCCGCAGTAGAATTTGCGGGCGTACAGCCGCCTGAAAAAGTGGCTGAGATTTCCAGAGGAGCCCGTATTTTCGTCCAACACTCCATCAGAGCCAAAACCGGGGACTCAGAAGGAACACCCAATTCAGTACTGGAGGCTTCAGCGACCGGGCTTCCGGTAGTCAGTACGCAGCACGCTGGAATAAAAGATGCAGTTATCCACGGTGAAACGGGTTTTTTAGTACCCGAGGGAGATGTGGACGGCATGGCGGAATATATGCTGCAACTGGCCCAGGATCCGGCTCTGGCGGGTGAAATGGGTAGAAAAGGCAGGCTATTTATGGAGCAAAACTTCAGTTTGTCACAGCGGATTCAAAGGTTGAAAGACATCCTGGCATCCGTAGTTTAAGTGCTATATTTGCCGTATGATTCAAAAGCTGTTAAAAAATATACTTGCCCGTGGTGGCTATAAAATAGTCAGGGCTGAAATGCCGGTGTACGGGCAGCCGGTACCTCACGAATTGGAGCCGGAGTTTCTTTCTCTCTACGAAAAATGTCGCCCTTTTACTATGACTACATTGGAGAGAATGTACGCGGCTTATAAGGCAGCCATCTACGTTGCTCAAATGCAGATACCCGGGGCGGTAGTAGAATGCGGTGTGTGGAAAGGAGGAAGTTCGATGATGATGGCGCTGGCGCTTTTACAAAAAGGAGACACAAGCCGGGATATTTATCTTTTTGATACGTACGAAGGAATGCCTGAACCAGGAAAAAAAGACCAGGATTTGGCAGGAGCTTCGGCTTACGGCACCTGGAAAGAAAACCAGACGGAAGAAGTAAACAAATGGTGCTATTCGCCTCTGGAAGAAGTACAACAAAACCTTCTCTCTACCGGTTATCCAAAAAGCCAAATTCATTTTGTAAAGGGAAAGGTTGAAGATACCATTCCTGCTACGATTCCGAATCAGATTTCTCTTCTTCGTTTGGATACGGACTGGTACGATTCCACCTATCACGAACTCATCCATTTATTCCCTCGGTTGGCTGAGAAAGGCGTGTTGATTATTGACGATTACGGACATTGGCAGGGAGCCCGGGAAGCCACCGATCAGTATTTTGCCGAAAATAATGTGTCCATGCTGCTTAACCGAATTGACTATACCGGCAGGATCGGTATCAAAATATAAGGCATGGGTATTGTCATCCGGCAGAGTATTAAGAGCTCCATTGTGTCGTACATGGGCGTGGCAATTGGCGCTGTGAACCTGCTATGGCTGTCGACCACCTTTCTGCGCCCCGATCAGATCGGCCTCACGCGGGTGCTGATGGGTGCCGCCCTGCTTTTTGCTTCTTTCGCTCAGTTGGGTACCAGCCAGATCACCGACCGTTTTTTTCCGTACTTCCGCGATGAAGCCCGCCGGCACCACGGCTTTTTTACTTTTCTGCTGCTGTATCCGCTGGCGGGTTTCCTGCTCTTCTGCCTGGCCGCCCTGCTTTTTAAAGACGCGCTACTGGGTTATTACCTGAAAAGATCGCCGCTGCTGAATGAGTATCTGTACTACATCATTCCGCTTACCTTCTTTGTGATGTACCAGAGCGTACTGGAGTCGTACAGCCGGATTCACCTGCGCATTGTGGTACCCACCGTGGTGCGGGAGCTTTTTCTGAAATTGTCTAACACGCTCATCATTGGCCTGTTTGCCCTAAATCTGATTGATTTCGACTGGTTTGTCCGGCTCATGGTGGCTTCGTACGGGCTGGCCGTGGTGTTGCTGCTCATCTATATCCGCTGGCTGGGTCGTTTGTACTTTCAGGCCGATTTCTCCCGCTGGAACCAACCGCTGTTCCGGCAGGTAGTGTACTTCGGTTTTTACATCATTCTGGGTGGTTTGGGTGTACTGCTCACCACCAACATCGACGTGCTGATGCTGCCGGCGCTCACCAGCCTGGATTCCACCGGCATTTACGTGATCGCTACGTTTATGGCGGGCGTCATCGAAATCCCCAAGCGTTCCATTACCCAAATTAGTGCGCCACTGATATCGCAGGCCATCAAAAGCGAAGAGATGGAAAAAGTGCTGGAATTGTACCGCAAAACGTCCATTCACCAGTTACTGGCGGGCACGTATATCTTTCTGGGTATCTGGTGCAGCATCGATCTGGTTTTTCAACTCATTCCCAGGGGCGAAATCTACCAGCAGGGAAAGTACGTGGTGGCTTTTCTGGGTTTATCCAAACTGATCGACATGTCGACGGGGGCCAACGCCGAAATCATGATGTACTCCAAATACTACCGGTTTTCCATGATTACGATGATCCTGCTGGCCGTACTGACGATAGTTACCAATTACCTCTTCATTCCCCTTTATGGCATCAACGGAGCCGCCTTCGCTGCCGCTTTGTCCATCTTTATTTTTACCGTGGTCAAGGTCTGGTTTTTATGGGCCAAATTCCGGATGCAACCCTTTAGCCGGCAGACGCTGTATGCCTTACTGATGGTTCTGCTGATTTACGGCATCGTCAGGCTGATGCCGACACCCGGAAGTGGGATAGTATCAATTGTTATTCATATTCTGCTGCGTTCCGTACTCATCACTGTCCTGTTCGTCGCACTGACGCTCTGGTTTCGTATTTCCGAAGAAGTCAATGCGTTGGTAAGCTCTTTGTACAACCGAGCCCGCGCACTGGTGAAGTAGCGACTGTTATTAGTCTTTCACGCCAATGCAAAATCCACTTTCCTGCCAGAAAGTGGATTTTGTTAGTAAGACGTAGAAAAGCACAGGGTATACCATTCGGGTAAGCCTTGCTTTATCCTGCTGAACGCTGACTGCCGATAGCCCACCGCTTTTCAAAACTCATTCACCTTGCGGATCGATGCCTGGGTCTGGGTGAGTATCTGCTGAAGTTTCTCCAGTTCCGGCTCCCAGGTTCTAAGCTCCGATTCCATGGTACTGATGTTTTCGGTAGCCTTCCGGTTTTTGTCGGTGAGTTTGGGCGTTTGCTTATCGCCGGCATTGATTTTGGTTTCGTTTTCCGAAATGTCGCCTTTTAGTCGGGCAATCCGGTTCTGGTTCCGCTCAATGTCCTTTTGCAGGTTCCGGATCTTCTTCTCCGTATCCGACGACAGGTTTTGGTAGTAGTAGAGGTAGTGAAACTTGACGTACTTTTTGGCCACGGCTCCCAGATTGCTCATCTCAGTCGGGTAGGTGGCCTTGTTCAGATGGATGTCGTAACCCGGACTGAAGGTGAGTGAAATGGTTGTGCTATTGCCGCGCGGAGCCAGGATGGCCCGCATATCGCCCCGCAGTGACATGATTTCCAGCATTTTAGCTTTAGGTACAACCAGGATGTTCTTGGCTCGTTTCTCCGTCTTCAGGGCGTACTCCTGCCGGATAAATTTGTCGAAGGTTTCCCGCACGTAGTCTTCGGGCTGGTCCAGCAGGGCCGTCCAGGCCTCAATATCGTAACCATCTTCCGTTTTGGACCGGTCCTCCGTTAGGCTCAACTCCTGTGCGTTTGCGTACGTAATCCCGATCAGCAATACGATGCTGAAACAGAGCACGTTGATAAATGGGTATAATTTTGTTTTCATGTCGTATTTCGGTAAAAGTAGGTGGTTGGAATGGCAATTTTAGCAGTTTAATTTTTCAAAAAACAAGATCTAAGATAAAAAGAATAAGTGGATTCATTCCTTTTCTACGCGCTACTTACCGCTGATCCGATTTTGGTTGGGTAAACGTGCGGTAAAGAGTAAACTAGCTGGTATACCATTGCCGTAATCCTATGAGCGCCAAAAAGATTACTCCCTTGACCTCTACGCAAAGGGTGGAAGAAAAAGCATTCCGGGGGCGGGTGCGAAAAATGGCTCCCAAAGCCTGGCAGGTGATGGGCTTTGGTGCCATGGCTACCAGTGGTCTGGCTTTCGGTACGCTAATCTGGAACGGGAGTCCGCTGGGCACCCAACTGGCAGTAGCCTCCTATGGAACGCTGACCGCCTTCCTGGGAACGGCCTTGGCCTTTGCCCACGAAGGCGTGCTGATCGATTTTGAACGGAAAATGCTGAAGCAGTATACCAATCTGTGGGGCATTGACTTTGGCGAATGGGAGCGACTGCCGCCGACCGAATTGGTGAAGGTAGCGCCTTTTCGCTCTTCCTATACCATTCGCGATGGCATCAATCCCACTTTTACAATCCGGGAACAAGCTTTCAAGGTGAGTTTATTCTTTGAAGACGATGAGATGGCGCTTCCCATTCATGCCGATAAGCGGGAAAAGGCTATTGCAATCGCCCATCGGTTAGCTGAGCGGTTGGAAGTGGAATGCTGGGATGCCACTGCGGAGTAAAACTTCAATCAGTTATCCATTCGGATTGACACAGAAGACGTCAGCAGAAGACCTTCCGCCCAATCGTTCGGTCATTGTAAACGCAGCAGCCATTCAAGCGAATGGCAATTTAACCTAATAGCCGAATTCCTGAATGTCAGGGTGTCTTATCAACGCCTCCACCAAACCTTCGTGTTTACTGTGATGTCCCTGAACCTTCCAGACTGCGGTATACACGTCTCCAATGCGGCTCTGCCGGGTGCGTTCGACGGAAAGATCATTCTCCCGGAAAACGTTTTCAACGTGCGCAATCAATTCTGTCTTGAAGCAGCAGACAATCCGGTATTCGCGGATCATATCCGTTTTTTCAAGATAGGGTTGCAACCGCTTAAACAACAGAAGTACGACTACATTCAGTATGGCCGCAACACCTGACAACAAGTAAAAGCCAGCGCCAATGGTCATACCGATGGCGGCCGTAAGCCAGATGGTCGAAGCAGTGGTGAGGCCTTTGACCCGATTTTCAGCCTTGAAGATGGCCCCGGCCCCCAGAAAACCAATCCCCGGTAAGATATTGGAAGCGATTCTGGCCGGATCGTCCGTACCACCCAGGTGAACCGACATGATGGTAAACAGACAGGCGCCGGCGCAAATGAGTATGATGGTGCGCAAGCCGGCCGATTTGTTGAAATGTTCGCGTTCGGCACCAATAATTCCCCCAATCAGCGTCGATAGCAGGAGTTTAATCACATCTTCAATGAGCAGATCCATTGGTAAAAAAGAGCATGAGATGAATGAACGGGCTGAATATACGATGTGATGCCTTTCATTGGTTGTTTTGCACCAACCCAGCGTCAGAAATGTGGCGGGTGGCAGTGGCACTTTCGTCCGTCCAAAGAGTCGGAGTATTATGAGCTCATTAGCAAAGCGCTATCTGCTGATGATAACACAGATAGACGCAATCGGGCAGCTAACCATTCATTCAGGAAAGTCCTGAAGGTCTGTAATCCGCTTTTCTTTCCTGGCTTTCCCTTGGCCGTTCTTGAGGCAAATCCTACCTTTGTTGAGATACGATTTCCAAACCTTCCATTCCAACTCAGGATAGATGCCTACATTCAACCACCTGCACTGTCATACGCAATTTTCTCTGCTCGACGGGGCCGCCAGCATTACCGGAATGATGAAGAAAGCCCAGGCCGACGGCATGCGGGCAGTCGCACTCACCGACCACGGTAACATGTTCGGGGCTTTCAAGTTCGTGGCGGAGGCCAATAAGTACAATGTCAAACCCATTGTGGGCTGTGAATTTTACCTGGTACAGGACCGGCACCGCAAAACCTTCAGTAAAGACCCTTCTTCCGGATTACCGGCCAAAGACATCCGGAACCACCAGCTGTTGCTGGCCAAGGACCAGGCCGGATACGTCAATCTGGCCAAGTTGTGTTCCCTGGGTTTTGTGGAAGGGTATTACCTCAAATACCCCCGTATTGACAAGGAACTGGTCCAGAAATACCACCAGGGCCTGATTGCTACGACCTGTTGCATCGGAGCAGAAGTTCCGCAGGCCATTCTGAACGAAGGAGAAGAGGCGGCCGAAGCCAAGTTCAAATGGTGGCTGGATCTGTTCGGAGAAGATTACTACGTGGAAATTCAGCGGCACGCCATGGAAGAACAGGAAAAGGTGAATGCTGTGCTGTTGAAGTTCGCCAAGAAGTACAACGTCAAAATCATCGCCTCCAACGATTCGCACTACATTGACCAGAAGGACTACAATGCGCACGACATTCTGCTCTGCGTCAATACCGGCGAAGTACAGAGTACGCCCGTCTACAAAGGCGAAGGCTCTATGCCCAAAGGACACCGCTTTGGCTTCTTCAACGATCAGTTTTATTTCAAGACGCAGGCCGAAATGGGAAAGTTGTTCCACGACCTGCCCGAATCGCTGGACAATACCAATGAAATTGTAGACAAGATCACGCCGCCCAAGCTCAAACGTGACATCCTGCTGCCCAACTTCCCGCTGCCGCCTCAGTTTGCCACCGCCGACGATTTTCTCAAGCACCTGACTTTTGAAGGTGCCCGGGAGAAGTACAAGGAAATTACCGAAGAAGTGGAGCAGCGCCTCACTCACGAACTGCACATCATCAAGACGATGGGTTTTGCGGGCTACTTTCTCATCGTGGCCGATTTCATCAAAGCCGGGCGTGACCTGGGCGTGATGGTGGGACCCGGCCGTGGTTCGGCGGCGGGTTCGGCCGTGGCCTACTGCATCGGCATTACCAACATCGACCCGATCAAGTACAGCCTGCTGTTCGAACGTTTCCTCAATCCGGAGCGCGTAAGCATGCCCGATATCGATACCGACTTCGACGACGAAGGCCGGCAGAAGGTCATTGATTACGTGGTAGATAAGTACGGGAAAACGCAGGTGGCCCAGATCGTTACCTACGGTAGCATGGCCGCCAAGACGTCGATCAAAGACGTAGCCAGGGCGCTGGAACTGCCGCTGCCCGAAGCCAACGCCCTGACCAAACTGGTGCCCGAAAAACCCGGCACTACGCTGCAGATGGCGTATAATGAGGTGCCGGAACTGCGCGAACTCCGCAATGGAAACGACCTTAGGGCAAAAGTGCTGCAGACGGCAGAAATATTGGAAGGCTCGGTGCGCAATACGGGTATTCACGCCGCCGGGGTCATCATCGCTCCCGATGACATTACCAACTACATTCCCGTCGCTACTTCCAAAGATTCGCCTTTGTTCGTCACACAGTTCGACGGCAAGGTAATCGAAGACGCCGGGATGCTCAAGATGGACTTTCTGGGCCTGAAAACCCTGACCATCATCAAGGGAGCCCTGGCCCTGATCAAGAAAAACCACGGCATCGAAATCGACATCGATACTATTCCGCTCGACGACCCCAAGACCTTTGCACTTTACCAGAGGGGCGATACGGTAGGTACCTTTCAGTTTGAATCCGACGGGATGCGCAAGTACCTGAAGGACCTGAAGCCGACCAACATCGAAGACCTCATCGCGATGAACGCCCTCTACCGGCCGGGTCCGATGGATTACATTCCGCTGTTCATCGACCGGAAACATGGTCGGCAGCCCATCGAATATCCGCACGAACTGCTGGAGCCGATTCTGAAAAACACCTACGGCATCATGGTGTACCAGGAGCAGATCATGCAGACGGCGCAGATCATTGCGGGCTACAGCCTGGGTGGTGCCGATTTGCTGCGCCGGGCCATGGGGAAAAAGGACAAGGAGAAGATGGCCAAAGAGCGCGTCAAGTTCGTGCAGGGCGCCAAGGACATCCACGATATCGATAAAAACAAGGCAAACGAAATCTTCGACGTAATGGAGAAGTTTGCTGAATACGGTTTCAACCGTTCGCACTCCGCGGCGTATTCGGTCGTCGCTTTCCAAACCGCTTACCTGAAGGCCAATTTCCCCGGCGAATATATGTCGGCCGTACTGACCAACTCCATTGGTACGATTGAAAAAATTACCTTTTTCATGGACGAATGCCGATCCATGGGCATCCCCGTACTGGGTCCCGACGTCAACGAATCGGCCAGCGATTTCGACGTGAACAAGCGGGGCCAGATCCGTTTTGGAATGGGAGCGATTAAAGGCGCAGGTGAAGCGGCCGTAGAGGCCATTATCCAGGAAAGAAAGGCCAATGGCCCTTATACCGACTTTTTCGATTTCGCCCGCCGGGTGACGCTGAAATCAGTCAATAAAAAAACCTTTGAAAGCCTGGCCTTATCAGGTGCCTTCGACGGCTTCGAAGGCATTCACCGGGCGCAATACATGGATACACCGCCGGGCGAAAAAGACAACCTGATTGAAAAGGCAATTAAGTACGGGACTAGCTACCACGCCCAGAAGACAGCCACCCAGCATTCCCTGTTCGGCGGAGCCGGCGGTTTCGACGTGCCCAAGCCCAAGATTCTGCCCGTAGAGCCCTGGTCGGAAATTCAGCGACTGAAGAATGAGAAGGACGTAGTGGGCTTTTACATCTCCGGCCACCCGCTCGATCAGTACAAGCTGGAACTGGATAATTTCTGTAGCTGTACCCTGGATAAGGTGGAAAACTATAAGAACCGGGAGGTCAACGTAGCGGGTATCGTCACGAAAAAGGTGATCAGACAGGCCAAAAATGGCAACTACTTCATGATATTCACGTTGGAAGATTATCAGAGCTCCATTGAAATTGCCTTGTTCAACAAGGATTATATTCAGTTTGAGCGCGATATTGAAGTGGATCGTTTCATTTATATGAAAGGCCGGGTCGAGCTTCGTTGGGGCAGTTCCGACCAGTTTGAATTGAAGCCTACCCGGATTGAGCTGCTAAGCGAAATCCGGGAGAAGATGAGCAAGGAAATCCAGATCCAGATTGATATGACCATCCTGAATTCTCAATTGGTGAAAGATCTGGACAATCTGCTCAAAGCGCATCCCGGCAGTTGCCAGTTAAAGATGTCCGTTCACGACCGGGAGGAGAGAATAGAGTTGGCTATGGTATCCCGCAAATACAAAGTTTCGCCTTCCAACGAGCTGATTCGTAAGCTTTCGGAATGGCAGGGGGTGTCTTACCGGCTGAATTGATTGCTGGGAACTATTTGACTCAGAAAAAGATTTAACAACTATAACTGATTAACTTTTAACATTTAATATTTCAATATCATGGCAAAAGCAATTGAAGCAACGGATGCGAACTTTGAGGAACTTATCGCAGGCGATAAACCGGTATTAGTGGATTTCTGGGCTGAGTGGTGTGGACCTTGTAAAATGATCGGACCCGTAGTAGAAGAATTAGCAAGCGATTTTGAAGGTCAGGCCGTGATCGCCAAAATGGATGTGGATGCCAATTCCCGTATTCCTGCTCAATTCGGTATTCGTAGCATTCCTACCCTGATGGTTTTCAAAGGAGGCCAACTGGTAGATAAGCAAGTAGGGGTGGTTCCTAAAGCCGTCCTGGCACAGAAACTGAACGGACAATTAGTAAAATAATATCTGATATTTTAAGTGAAAGCCTCCTGTCGATCAGGAGGCTTTTTTATTTGGTAAGGTGGCTGTCAGGTCAGTGCTTTTTGCCCTACAGATAATAGGGAGGAAGGTTGAATCCGTAGCCAGATCGCTCACTTCCCATCCGATTTCGCCTGCTCTCTACCACTCGGTAACCGGATCAAGTCCCTCTACCGACCCATTGTATACGTACACCCAGCAGGTAATCCACCGATTGTCGGGAAGAAGTACGGGAGTAGTAGTCCGGATAAATTCGGACAAGATGGGAAACTCTTCCTCGTAACCTTCGTATTCATCTAACATGCGCAGCAACTGGCCCTCTTCGGGAAGTTGGTAAATCTCTCCCTGCACCCATGCATTGGTTGTCGGAGATAAAATTATTCCCGGATAATTTTTAAAATTGTAAAGAATGGCCTGGATTTTGCCTTTTGAGATAAAGCTGGCTTGGCTTCTCAACGCCAAAGAATAAGGATTCTTGAATTTTTTTTGAAGGGTTCCGTAAACAAATAAATAGCCCATGTGATGTTGGTATGGAGAGCTTCCCCCACTCAATAGCTGCAATTCATACCTTGCTTTAAATAATTCTGCAATAAATGAATTTTTTTGAAGGAAAGGTGCTTACAAATCATTGTTTCAAATATCAATATAGGTGTAATCTTCGTCTCACTGCTTTTGTTCCATTTGATTGTACCAGAATAAAGAAAACGGCAAATTTCACGGTGTGATGCGCGTAAGAATGAAAATAATGGATCAAGTAGCGGAATAATTTATTTTTGTTAAAAAATCTGTAAAAAGCCGTTTAAAGCTAAGATTGATTGTGATTTTGGTAAGCGATAGTTTCAACGCTTTGTTAAATAATCTTCGATGATTGGCAAATATGAATCCTTTTTTTTCTAGCTTTCGTATCTATTTCGGCCACTCAGTACTGGTGCCTAATTGTAGAATGTTGAGTAAGGAACACGCTTTTAGCTTGTGTAAGATTAGAACCTAAAACCGAATGGAAAAGAACTATTATACTTCAAGAAGTAATAAGTTGGTGAAAGACCTTGATAATAAGTTGAGATTTTTCAAACTCGTATTGTATCGCTCTTTCTCGAATGCTGAAGTAAATGACATCACCAACTCTACCCTGCGTTATTTCATTGAAATGATTCCTGGTATCCCGTACGTGGGAGGTGACAAGAATCCCTTAACCGAAGCACTTATTGTTTCATCCTGGTTTGAATCCTTATATAAGGCGCTCAAGAATTATAACAAGTCAGATGATGAAATCAGTGAGATTTCTCGGGCCATTGCCGATGAGATTTCGCGCCACGAACAGATGAGCCGTAGCCGGAAAGAAAAAAGCACTTCCCAGAAAGTACTGAATCAAATTACGGTTCTTAAGCCCCTGTTTCAGAGTCTGATGCCCGGTCCACCTAAAAAGCAGGTTCAGGAGAACTATATGGTTACTTTCGTGAGTGGCACCGCCGATGAAAGCGAAGGTTTCAATGATTCAAACCGACATACCGTAGTGAAGCTTACCAATCAGCCTCACCCCGCTGATTCATTTCGGCATACGTATAAGGTCAATTACTGGAACAATCATTTCAGTGGCCTTGAAATGGTCTGGTCAGACGTAGCGGTCAACATCTAATTATTTCTAATCAATACGGAAAGGGCAGCGACAAGCTGCCCTTTTTCATTTAAGCCTAAAGCCTCAATCTCAGGTAATTTCCAGGGATATACGTGGATTTTTCAGCTAAACTCTCTAAATTTAGCTGTTCTATTTATCCTATTAGCCCATGGAAAATGCATCTACAACCGCTATGAAGGCGACAAAACACCTGACTGAGGAGCAGTTAGCGAAAATTGAACGGGCGGTCAGGTTGGCTGAATCAGATATTTCTGGTGAAATTGTTCCCGTTTTTGTGAAAAGATGCAGTGAATATGATCTGGTAAAATATAAAATCGGTGTCATGGCGTCAGTGGTGGTATTCATCGCCCTGATCATTTATGATCGCCTGGTGTCCCCGCTATCCATTATCGATCCGCTCTGGTACTTTGCCGTAGTCGTTGCTACCGGGCTTATCGTGGTGGCACTCTCTTACATTCCTCCCATTGGTCGGTTGATGGCAGGGAAAGACTTACTCAGCAAAACCGCTACCCGCAAAGCAGAAAGCATATTTCTCCAGGAAGAAGTATTTGGTACCCGCCGTCGCAGAGGGATTATGATATTTGTTGCCTTTTTCGAGCGTTGCGTAATCATTCGTGCGGACAAGGGAATCACGGCGGTTGTACCCGCCCACGTATGGGACAGTCTGGAGGCCAAACTGGTAAATGAAATCAACGACGGGCGGCTGTTTGAAGGCATGATCAACTCCATAGCCGCCTGCGGCAAACTGATGGAAGAGTACGGATTCAATATTTCTGCGGAAGATACCGATGAACTCCCCAATGCCCTGAGAAACCACACCTGATTAATCTGATAATTGCAACTGCTACCATTTCAGAGCCGGTTACGGGCTTGAATTCCTCCCTAAAGTAGCGCATCTTGCGCTGCCATTTATCCATATTCTTGTCTGTTGACCGCATGGTACAGAATTGTGTAGTTACGGTCAGGCCGGATGATCTTGGAAAGCGCCTGGATACGTAATTATTGAATTAGAATGAATCCGCCTTTGAGCGCTTAAATCAGCTAAAGATGCCTTTTGAACTCACCAAAGAGTATGTAAATAAAATCACGGAAGCCATTGAACGCGAAGATTCAGCCACGCTTACGACTGAATTGGAAGAATTGTATCCGGCCGATATTTCCGAAATTCTGTATGAGCTGGATGAGGAACAAAGCAAATACGTTATTCAACTGCTTGATCAGGAAGTAGGCGGGGAGATCATCAGTAACATGGACGGCACCTTGCGAAAGGACCTTCTGAAACTGTTTAGCTCGGCGGAAATCTCCCAGTTTATCGACTACATTGATTCGGACGATGCTGCCGACATCCTCAATGACCAACCCATTCGGGTACGCGAAGAAGTCATTGCCCTGATGAAAGACCGGCAGAAAGCCCGCTACATCATCGACCTGCTGCACTACGACGAAGATTGTGCCGGTGGCCTCATGGCCAAGGAACTGGTGAAAGCCAATGTCAACTGGACCATCAACCAGTGTATTGATGAAATCAGACGGCAGGCGGAAAAGGTAGAAAAAGTGATGTCGGTATACGTGGTAGACGACGCCGGCATTCTGCTGGGAAGGGTATCGCTGAAAAAACTCATTCTGTCGCGCAACGAAAAGCGCATTGCGGATATTTACGATGAGGACGTGATCTCCGTAGAAACGTACCGACCGGCGGAGGAAGTCGCCGATATCATGCAGCGCTATGACCTGGAAAGCATTCCGGTGGTCAACGTGCAGGGCAAACTGCTGGGCCGCATCACCATCGACGACATCGTAGACGTAATTACGGAGCAGGCCGACCTGGACCGGCAGGCCATGTCAGGTATCTCAGAGGAAGTAGAAGAGGACGACAGCGTGTGGAAGCTTTCCCGGGCCAGACTGCCCTGGTTGGGCATTGGGATGATCGGTAGCTTACTGGCCGCCCGGTTTATTGGTATTTTTGAAGAAGACCTGCTCTCTAAAATTTCCGCGCTGGCCTTGTTCATCCCCATCATTGGCTCTACGGGAGGAAACGTAGGTATTCAGTCTTCTTCGTTTATGATTCAGATACTGACGGATAAGCCCGGCCTGATAACCGGCTTTGGTCCCCGGATGCTGAAAATTTTCCTGGTGGCCCCGCTCAATGGTACCATTATTAGTTCGGTCGTGCTGGTAGTAACCGTACTCTTGCTGGGGCAGCCGGCCAAGCTGGCAGTGGTAGTAGCCGTTTCTCTTCTGTCGGTAGTACTGCTAGCTACCTTTATGGGCACCGTTACTCCCATTGTGCTCGATCGTTTCGGTATCAATCCCTCAGTGGCTTCCGGACCTTTTATTACAACCGCCAATGACCTGATCGGTTACGGTGTCTATTTTATGACTGCTTACCTATTGTATAGCTTGTAGTAATGAGGAAGAGTCCACTTTATCCAACTAACCCATCAGTCATTCACCCGTGGTAGCCCTTATTCAAAGAGTATCGGAAGCATCGGTACGCATAGCGGGAGAGGTCAGCGGCCAGATAGCGACCGGTTTTCTGGTCCTGCTGGGAATTACGCATGCCGATACTCACGAAGACGTGAACTGGCTGAGCAAGAAGATTGGCGGCTTGCGGGTATTTTGTGATACAGAGGGCAAAATGAACCTGGCCTTGGCCGACGTGCAGGGTGACATTCTGCTGATCAGCCAATTTACCCTGCACGCCAGCACCCGCAAAGGGAACCGGCCTTCCTTCATTGAAGCCGCCCGACCGGAAGTAGCCATTCCACTGTACGAAGCTATGCAGCGAGCCTTGGAAAATGAACTGAAACACCCCATTCAAACGGGCGAATTTGGGGCAGATATGAAAGTAAGTCTGGTCAATGACGGCCCGGTAACCATTATCATCGACAGCAAAAATCGAATCTGAGCCCGAAACACGGAGGCTTCGAAGGCAGTTGGCTGTTTTACTTCGTTCCCACCCAACAATTCCTATGACGATTGAAGAAGCACAACAAACGGTAGACAAATGGATTCAGACGACCGGCGTACGGTATTTCAACGAACTGACCAATATGGCGATGCTGACCGAAGAAGTGGGAGAAGTCGCCCGGATTATTGCCCGGCAGTACGGAGAACAGTCATTCAAGGAGTCAGACAAAGGAAAAGACCTGGGTGATGAACTGGCCGATGTGCTTTTCGTAGTCATTTGCCTGGCCAATCAGACGGGGGTCAATCTGACGGAAGCCCTGCAAAAGAACCTGGATAAGAAAACCCGCCGCGATACTGATCGCCATCGCAACAACGAAAAGCTGAAAGGGTAAAGGAGATAACCAGAATAGACACGGGAGTTAAGCAAACAATAGGGATAGGTTGCATAGCTCAAAAACGTTGAGCTACCAACGCTGTAACCGGAGTAGACCTGTACTTGTTTCCGGTTTTCCTTACTCCCTTTTCCCGGCTTCTATCTCAGCTTGATTTGCCGGATGCGGCGGTTGTTGGCATCGGCTACGTACAGATGCCCCGCGGGACTGATGGCTATTTCAGCAGGAAAATTAAACTGAGCCAATATGCCTTGGTTGTCCGTAAACTCAGCTTCCCCGGTTCCGGCCAGGGTACTCACGCTGCCCGAAGCGGAAATAAGCCGAATGCAACTATTACCCGCATCGGCCACGTACAAATTGCCCTGGTTATCTACTTCTATGCCCGAAGGTCGGTTGAATTGAGCAGTGCTATCCGCTCCGTCGTTGTAGCCCGCCTGTCCGTTGCCGGCCAGGGTGCTTACTTCTCCCGCCGGACTGATTTTCCGGATTCGGTTCCCGATGTATTCGGCTACGAACACCGTACCCTGGAGATTTATAGCGATGCCATTCGGGGCGTGAAACTGAGCCGGGATGCCTTTTCCTTCTGCGAAACCCGCTAAACCATTTCCGGCCATCGTACTTACCAGGCCACTGGGCGAAATCATCCGGACGCGGTGGTTGTCACGGTCGGCTACGTAAATGTTTCCTTTCTTATCTACGCCGATACCCGCCGGAAAAGCGAATCGGGAGGAGGCACCGTTGCCATCTGCAAAGCCGGGCTTGCCATTGCCCGCCAGGGTAGTTACCTGACCGTTCAGGCTGATTTTCCGGATACTATGGTTTTCCTGGTCCGTCACGTATACATTTCCGGCTTCATCGGCGGCAACGCCGACCGGATGCTTAAACTGAGCTTCCAGGCTGCCCCCGTCTTTGAAGCCGGCAGTTCCGTTCCCGGCCAGGGTGCTTACCATTCCCTCGGGATTGATTTTCCGTATCCGATGGTTGCCAAAATCAGCTACGTACACATTGCCCTTGGAATCGGTACACACGCCAGTGGGAAGGGCAAACTGCGCTACCGGCCCTGGCCCATCGGCAAAGCCGGAAATCCCGCTGCCAGCTAATGTATTCACCTGGGTAACGGGGACCAGGGTGCCATCCTTGCATCCTTTCACCAATACCACCAGGTACACGGAGTAAAATAGACATACAAAAGGCAGGAAACTGTATTTTTTCAGGGGGAATTGCATAGCTGATGTTTCAGAATTTAATCCGGAAAAGGTTGACGTTCATTAGATGGTGAATAACAAGTGGTGCCACACCACATACATGGCCCATAGTTAGTTTAAATGGTCATTTCTCCAGAATCAAAGGAAGATAAAAAAGATACTTCTGAAATAAATTAGGAACCCGACGCAATATTGTTTCAACTTGGTAAGTTTTTGCTTAGTTTTGCAAAAAAATTGTAAACTGCTGAGTTTTATATTGATTCTTGCATCCTTTCGGCGATTCCAATTCCTGTTGTGCTTCTAGCATTTTGGGTTGTGTAATTAGTCTTCCCCATCTGCCGGCTTCTTTCTTCGCTTAGGTTTTTTCAGGGGAGTTCTCGTGGCGGCTTTTCGCTAATTCGGATGCGGTGTTTTCCTGAATGTTCATTGGCTCAATGTCATTGCAGGAACATTTTGCTGAGCGGACTGGTGTCGGGTTAACTCTTCTGTTGCGATTTTTAGGGCCCAGGCCCGGATACTTCTTTTATATATTTAAAATACATTCATGAAAAAATTGAGATTTGACGAACTCTCTCTGTCCGAAGAAATTCAGCAAGCAGTGGCAGACATGGGGTTCACTGAGGCTTCACCCATCCAATCTGAGGCCATTCCGTACATCCTGGAGGGACGCGATGTAATCGGGCAGGCGCAGACCGGTACCGGTAAAACGGCCGCTTTCGGCATTCCGGCGCTGGAATTTATCGATACCCAGAATCGGAGCGTACAGGTGCTGGTACTATGCCCTACCCGCGAACTCGCTCTACAGGTATCAGAAGAGATAAAAAAGCTTTCCAAATACAAAAAAGGCTTATCTGTAGCAGCCATTTACGGAGGCGAATCCATTGAAAGGCAAATCAAGGACCTGAAGCGGGGCGTGCACATTGTGATCGGTACGCCCGGACGGGTGATGGACCATATGGAGCGCCGCACGCTGCGTTTGGATGCCGTGAAAATGATTGTGCTCGATGAGGCCGATGAAATGCTGGATATGGGATTCCGGGAAGACATTGAGAGCATTCTGGAACAGATGCCCGAAGAAAGACAAACCATCTTTTTCTCGGCTACCATGTCCAAGCCCATCATGACCCTGACAAAGCGGTATCAGAACGATCCGCAATTGGTCAAGGTAGTCAAAAACGAACTGACGGTTCCCAATATCGAACAGTTGTTTTACGAAGTGAAGGGCAAAGCCAAAGTAGAGGTGATGTCCCGCCTGATCGACTTCTACAACCTGAAACTGATGCTGGTGTTCTGTAATACCAAGTTAAAGGTAGACGAACTAGTGGAAGAGTTGCAGGTACGCGGTTTTCAGGCCGAAGGCCTTCACGGTGATCTGCGCCAGGCGCAGCGCAATAATGTGATGGCCAAGTTCCGGGCTGGCACCATCAATATACTGGTGGCTACCGACGTGGCCGCCCGGGGTATCGACGTAGACGATGTGGATGCGGTCTTCAACTTCGACATTCCTTTGGATGAAGAATACTACGTTCACCGCATTGGCCGCACTGGCCGGGCAGGTCGTTCAGGTCGGGCTTTCACTTTCATTGTAGGACGTGAAATGCACCGTTTGCGCGAAATCCAGACCTATACCAAGGTGAAAATTGAGCGTGGCGTAATTCCTTCTTTCGAAGACATTGTGGGCGTCAAGAAAGCCAAATTTATCGAGACGGTGAAGGAAGCCATTCAGGAAGGCGGACTGGAAATCTACCAGGAAATGCTCGAACAGTTTAATCACGCCGGCCTAAGCACCAATGATGTCGTAGCAGCCCTTATTAAAATGAATATGGGCGTGCAGAAAAATGAGTTTGCTGACATAAACCTGAACGAACCGGAGCGCCGTGAACGACGCGAAGACGGCCGGGGCGATCGTTACGGCGACGACCGTCGTGGCGCCAAAGGTGACCGTTTTGCGGATCGTCGTGGCGATCGTGACCGATTTGGTGCCAAGGGCGACCGGGGCGGTGATCGTTTCGCGGAACGTGATCGTTTCAATAAGGGCGATTTCAGCCGTCGAACTGATGATCGCCGCAACGACCGTGAACGTACTACCGGGCCACGTCCTGGAATGGTACGGCTGTTTATCAATATCGGACGTGACCAAAATGTACGTCCCGGAGATATTGTGGGAGCCATTGCCGGCGAAACCGGAATGGCAGGCAATGACATTGGGATGATTGATATTTATGACAAATTTACGTTTGTGGAAGTACCTAAAGAAAACGTGAATAACGTGCTTGAGGTAATGGATAACAACCAGATCAAGGGACGGCGGGTTAACATTGAGGTAGCCAAACCCTAATTGGGATAGAATACAATATAAAGGGTTGTATTGCCGGTCAGATAAGAAATTACCTGATTGGCAATACAACCCTTTATTTTTTAAAGTCAATTAACCACGCAAACAGCCCGTGACGAGCCCTGAATCGCATTTATTCGCTAATTGAGCTGAATTTTTTCTTTACCCCGGGTACGAAAAGAGTGAATCGGCGGCTGGTGAACTGCGCAGGAGACGAAAGCCGTTTTTACAATAAACAGATGCACCGTTCCGGTAAGGCTATTTCATTTCATTTTTCAGGTCCCGATAAATTTCCGATAAAATGTCCCTGACAACGTCGGCACCCAGGTAAATTTCTTCCGGGCCTTGCTGGTCGGAAGATGCTTGTCCGTAGCGTTGTTCAATTTTTTCCTTAAAGCGGTCAAGGATCCGCTTGTCGCTCAGGGCTCGGTAGGTATGCTGATCGTAGGTGATGGTCGGTTTCATAATGGAAATGCCCAAAGTTAGCGTTTTTAATAAAAAAACGCATCTCTTCGAGTTTGGTTGTTATTAAAAATAATCAATGTGTATACGATTGAGGAAGAGAAATCTGACTAACAAGGATTGATAAAGGCCTATGAAGGCTCGTCATATCGCGTCTTCTTACTCACCAGGTTGATTCAAGCCAACCTTTTACATAGGTTATAAAGTTCAGATAACGCCTTCCTTAAGGTTCAGGTGATTGAAGACTCCCTTGGCCTATGTCACAAAATTAGGCCTGAACGCCAAAAATGGCCACGAACCCTTACAGTCCCGCTTTTTATATTTTTGGTTTTTTTATTAATCAGGAGAGGATATTCTGGGAAATAGGGCCTTTTATCGGCTAGATAAAGACCTACACTTCACCGCCCGTGACGCTCCAATTGATTTTACTACGGATGTGATTTTTGGGCCGGATTCGGGTAGGATAAACTTTAAATGGCCTGCATCTTTGTAATGGATTTAGAATTAGGTTTTAGGCTAAAAAATCCCTTGCGTTTCGCAGGGGATTTTTTTTATTTATCTCATATAAGGCATTCGAGTGAATTCCCATCTGTTTAGATCTTGTTGATCTTATCAAGGCATCCCAGCCAGCCTCACTTTCTACCTTACTACGGCGAACGGCCCATTGTTCGGTTACCTAACCCAGAGCCAGTGGTGGCGAGCCTTTGGGAAACTTATTAAGAGCGCGTTTTCCTGTCTGGTGCAGGTGTTTTTATTCGGATGAATTCAGCGCAATCTCACCGGATTTCACTGCTTTTAGCGAAGCAAAATCAAAAGAGAAAGTTAGATAAGAAAAAAAAATATTTGGAAAAGAGGAATAAGTTATAAAATATTCAATAATTTAGATTACTCTTACTGCATATCTATTCTATTTTTCCTTATGAACAACGAAAAATTTATTGCGAAAGCTGCTAAGGCGCTCGGCGATCGCAACCGGCTTCTGATTTTGCGGGAAATTGCCAGACAGGGCAGCATCAACTGCACCCAGGCTCAGCAATTGACCAATCTGGCCCAACCTTCCGTTTCACATCACATTCGTCAGCTTACCGATGCCGAACTGGTAGATACGGAAAAGAGAGGGAGGGAGGTAAACCTCATCCTGAATCACGATAAAATGGATGAATTTCTCTCTGCCTTTGGTACTTTAAAGTTAAAGACGGACTTAGCTCAACCGTCGTAATCAGGTAAGTAAGAGCTAACTGAAAATGCTACGGCCTTGAACCAGCGCGTGTCTTGCGCTGATTCAAGGCCGGGTAGTTTAGAATGGTTTGTGTCACAGAAATCAAAAAGGCGGCTCTTCGTCTTTGGCTCCCGACCCGAAGGGATTGGGATTGTTTACCTTACTTCCCAGTGTGATAGTGCCAGGCGTACTGAACTCCGGTGGAATGGATGATGAATCGGGGAAAGGACTGCTGCTGAATGGCCGCAGTTCGGAAGAGTCAAGATCACTGAACTTGGTGTACTTGCCGATGAATCGCAAGGGAACCGTTTCCAGCGAACCATTCCGGTGTTTGGCAATGATTACTTCCCCGATGCCCGCAATGGAATTACCCGCTTCATCCTGGGTTATGCCGTAGTATTCGGGCCGGTACAGGAATATTACCATATCCGCGTCCTGTTCGATCGAACCCGATTCCCTCAAATCGGAAAGCTGGGGACGTTTGTCACCGCCGCGGGTTTCTACGGCCCGACTCAACTGTGAAAGAGCAATTACAGGTACGTCTAGCTCTTTGGCCAGGTTTTTCAAAGCCCTCGATATCGAAGCAATTTCCTGCTCACGGTTGCCGCCTCCCTTGCCGGAAGTATCGCCGGTCATGAGCTGCAGGTAGTCGATGATGACAAGCTGAATATCGTTCTGGGCTTTCAGGCGTCGGCACTTGGCCCGGAGTTCCAGAATGGACAAACCGGGCGTGTCATCGATAAAGATAGGAGCTTCGGTCAGTTTGGCGATTTTGTGGTGAAGCTGCTCCCATTCGTGCCGGAGCAGGCTGCCTTTTTTGATCTTCTCACTTTCCAGTTCGGCCTCCGCCGAAATCAGACGATTGACCAGTTGCACGGAGGACATTTCGAGCGAAAAAATGGCTACGCCTTTGTTGAAATCAACGGCGGCATTGCGCATTGCCGATACCACAAAAGCAGTTTTTCCCATACCGGGCCTGGCCGCCAGAATGACCAGATCCGACTTCTGCCAGCCCGAAGTAACCCGGTCCAGGCTGCTGAAGCCTGTGGGTACGCCCGTCAATCCATCTTTCTGTTGCGCCCGTTTTTCCAGGTCTTCCAGGGCCTGCTGAATCAGCGAACTCATCCGTTCGTAGTTCTTCCGGATGTTGGATTCGGAAATGGTAAACAGCGCCTGCTCAGTTCGGTCCAGCAGTTTAAATACGTCAGTAGTATCTTCGTAAGCATCCTTCAAAATTTCGGAGGCGGCAGCGATCATTTCCCGCTTCATGGCCATCTCCGAAACAATCCGGGCGTGGTATTCAATGTTGGCTGCTGAATTGACCCGGCTGGTCAATTCTGTAATGTAGAAAGCACCACCGGCAAATTCCAGTTCTCCGGTCTTCCGCAGCTGCATGGCCACTGTGCGCAAATCGACCGGCTCTGAATTGCGGAAAAGCGTCAGAATGGCGTTGTAGATACGCTGGTGGGCTTCTTTATAAAAACTCTGGGGCTTGAGAATGTCAACTACGTTGGTAAGGGCGTCTTTCTCAATCATGAGTGCCCCTAGTACCGCTTCTTCTAGGTCGAGGGCCTGGGGAGGAACTTTTCCCAGACCCGTGTCGAGCATACGGGCGGCGGGACGGCTTTGGCCGCTCAGAAAGGCGGTAGATTTCTTGAAGTAGCTGTTTTCCTTGTTGGGTTCCATTAATACAAACTTAACAAAAAACCGATGCGGAGCTTTTGTTCGAACCGGAAATATATGCGGAATTTTTTGACCGTCTTTTATGTATATTCATAATAGTTTTCCTGGCGGTTTACACTTTATTTGTGAACTTTGTCGTATAATAAGGTAACTCATTCAACCACTATATTTTAAATCATACTTAACCGAAAAACGATTGGTAGAAAAAATCATCACTTTAGAAAATGTTTCCCTGGTTGACTTTCTGGGCGTAGAGAACAATACAATTAAGCAAGTGGCCGCTGCATTTCCGGGCAGTAAAATTATATCCCGGGGAAATGAGCTTCGTATCAAAGGCACCACCTCGGAAATCATCAAAATCAACGATATCGTTCAATCCTTGCTGGATCATTATCATAAGTACGGTAAGCTGAGCAATGAAAGCGTACAAAACTATCTTGAGAAAGAAACCGACCAGCCCGAAGCCCACGAGGAAAAGGACGACGTGCTCCTTTATGGCACCAAGGGTTTCGTAATCAAACCCAAAACGGCCAACCAGATGCTGCTGGTCGACAGTGCTTCACAACACGACATTGTTTTTGCCATTGGTCCGGCCGGTACGGGAAAAACGTACATTTCGGTGGCACTGGCCGTAAAGGCGCTCAAAAACAAGGAAGTCAAGAAGATCATCATCACCCGTCCTGCCGTGGAAGCCGGAGAAAACCTGGGATTTCTGCCTGGTGATCTAAAGGAGAAGATTGATCCTTACCTGAGGCCCATATACGACGCCCTGGACGATATGATTCCGCCCGAAAAGCTGAAGTTTTACCAGGAAAACCGCATCATTGAGATTGCACCGCTGGCATATATGCGGGGCCGTACGCTGCACAATGCTTTTATCCTGCTGGATGAAGCGCAGAATACCACGGCCATGCAGATCAAAATGTTCCTGACCCGTATGGGCCCCAATTCCAAAGCCATCATCACCGGCGACCGGTCGCAGATTGATTTGCCGCGCAACCAGAAATCGGGATTGGTCGAAGCGCAACACATCCTCAGGGACGTGAAAGGCATTGGTTTTGTGGAACTGGACGCCAAAGACGTGGTGCGGCATCGTCTGGTGAAAGAGATTATTCAGGCCTATGAAAAAGTAGAAAACCGGGAGAGAGAAAGATGATCTCCCGCATAATTGCTATATTGGTTAGTTGAAAAGCAGACAGCGCCGGATGAACCCATTCATCCGGCGCTGTCTGATCGCTTATTGACGAATGGCTACATTGCCGGTAAGCAACCCATTCCAAATTCCTTTCCATGATCCAGCGCATACTTTTCAGCCTGTCATTCCTACTGTTTTTGGTAGTAACAGGCCACGCCCAGCGGTATTGTGCAACCGCCGAATACGACTCCCTCCTTCAACACCGGCATACGGACTGGTTCCAAAGCCGGGCAGCTTTTGAGAAGGCCCTTCAGCAAAAAAACCGTGATCTGACGATTTTCAGAACCGAAGAAGAAACCATTTATATTCCGGTAGTGGTGCACGTGGTGCACAAAGAACAGAACAGTCAACCCGGGACGGGAGGCAATATATCCGATGCCCAGATCCGGTCACAGATTGAGGTGCTCAACGAAGACTACCGTCGGAAACCCAATACCAAGGGCTTTAATGAGAATCCGGTGGGAGCAGACGTAAACATTGAATTTTATCTGGCTACCTGCGACCCGGCTGGGGAGCCTACTTTGGGAATTACCCGCACTTACAACAGTAGAGCGGAGTTTGATGTATTCAGCGATGATGAGTACCTGAAATCACTCAGTTACTGGCCCAGCGATCAGTATTTGAACATCTGGGTTACCGACGTGAAGTCGCCTTACATCGGTTATACGCAATTTCCCGATATGAGCGGTTTACCCGGATTAGGCACCACGTATGGCCCGGCCACTACCGATGGAGTAGTAATTGACTATAAAGTCTTTGGAAGGCAAATTGGGGCGGTAACTTCCTCATTGTACGGACACGGTCGTACCACTACGCACGAAATCGGACATTGGCTGGGTTTGAAACATACCTGGGGAGATACGGATTGTGGAGAAGATTACTGCAATGATACCCCGCCAACCAGAAACGCCAATCAGTCCAATGACAATGACTGTACGCCGGTTTTCTCTAACTGCCGGGGGGCAACTACGCAGAACATGATTGAGAACTACATGGACTATTCGCCGGATCTGTGCATGAATATTTTTACGCAGGATCAGAAAGCCCGTATCTGGAAAGCACTGGATACCAGCCCACGGAGGAAGGCTTTGGTCGCTAACGCCAGCCGGTGCGAAGCCTTGCTACCTTCGGAACAACTGGAGGTGGAAGTGTATCCGAACCCGGTGAACATTTCTGAAAACGGGAATTTCGGGGAGAATACCCTCGTAAAGGCCATGTTTAAGGGAACGCAGGACATTTCGCTGCGGGTGTACGACACCGTAGGCCGAATGGTGTATTCCCGGGATTATGAACAAATTCAGAGTCGCTTGTTGACCTTTCCCAATGGAGTGCTGGCAAAGGGCATGTACTTTGTCACCGTTACTTCAGCTGCCGGAGAAAAAAAGGCGCAGCGATTGGTCGTTATCCGGTAAGATGGGTTTTACCGAATAACGACCTTCAGTGGGCAGCGGCGTTCAACGGCTATTGACCGGCTTTCGGGCAGCTGGGGACGCATCGCGCCGAACCGGATTTTCAGTAGGTTGAGCCGATGGACGCTTGTTGTGTTGAGCCGCTGCTTCGTTTTCAACCGGCAGGTCGTCCGTCTCTTCCGGCTCGTAAATGTGCCAGTCGAACTTTTTGTCTTCGCGGCGACGCAGGTAAAATACGTCCGCATCTTCTTTCGTCTGTCCGAATATCAGTTGCGCTTTGCACTCCTGACAACGGATAAACGTGTATTTGTACTTATTCTGAGCGTGTCGGGTACCCAGTACGATGTTATCTTTGCCACAAAGGCCGCACCGGGGAATATCCGGAAAACTCAGTTTTTCCGATTCTTTTACTACCTCATACAAGTTCTTACCTTCGAATTGGAAATGATAGGTGCTTTTTCCTATTTTCCGGTGGACGGACATTTTCAACATAATGAACAGATTTAGTATTGTGTATGAAAGATATACAGTATTACAATAAAAAGCAAAATTTAAAATACATTATTTTTATTTTGTATCCTTTTTTCGTACATGTATCTGTTCCCAACGTGTATTTACTACGCTAAATAATTGATTAGAAGATCCTATGGTGAATGTTCAGTTGATCACGAATCCCTCTATGATGCAGGAAGCGTTGCGCATCAGGGAACTGGTGTTTGTGCAGGAGCAGCGCGTACCTGCCGAAGAAGAGTACGATGAATTTGAGACCACTTCTCGGCATTTTCTGGCTACTGTCGATGGGCAGCCCGCTGGTACTGCGCGCTGGCGGCTAACGGATAAAGGTGTAAAGCTGGAGCGTTTTGCCGTGCTGGCTCCCTACCGGGGAGCTGGAGTAGGATCGGCACTGGTCCGGGCCGTGTTGGACGACATCCGGGCAAGCGAAGGCACGAATGGCAAACTGTTGTATATGCACGCTCAGTTAACTGCCATGCCGCTGTACGCTAAATTTGGCTTTCAGCCGGTAGGTGAGATGTTTGAAGAGTGCGATATTCAGCATTATAAAATGCAGTTGTCTCCTCAGTAAACATTTGTATTACTCCGCGAACAACGGGTCCCCGACTCAATTAAGCCTATCGGTTCGCTTTCTTCTTCAATCTACTCTCTTTGGTTTGGTATGTGGTCTCCTTTTCCATTCGTGAGGTACGTGCTGGCGCTTGGTGCCGGCATATTGTGTTACTTCTATCTGGAACCAGACGGCAGCATTTTCTACTGGTGTTTTATTGGGCTTACCTTGCTCTACGGGTTACTCCATCAGTTGGTACCCCGCAAACGCGCGTACCAGTGGAGCAGTGTATTTGGCTTGCTCGGGCTGGGAGGGGTATTCATTTTTGGAATCCTGCTGGCTTATCAGCGAACTGGCAGTCAGATGGCTGATCAGGCTCCATTTGAGCAAGACTCCCTTACCCATTATCAAGCCGTGATTGTTTCAGTGGTAGCCGAAAAAGCGCAGACGTACCGGGCGGAGGCAGAAGTGACGGCCATATGCCAAAAAGGAAATTGGCGCAATGCAGCCGACAGGGTGCTGCTCACTTTCAATAAATCCGGTTTCAAACCCGCCTATGGCGATCGTTTGCTGGTCAAAGGACAACCGAAGCCGGTAGCGTCACCCGCTAATCCCGGTGAATTTGACCAGCGGCGGTATCTGTTTTATCAGCACATTACACATCAGCAATACCTCCGACCAGAGGATGTGATACTGATGGATCAATCTGTACGGAGTGGGCCGATGGCTTACGCCGTTCGGGTCAGGCAATTTGCCGAAGAAGTGATGGAGAAGGTCATTTCTACGAAGCGGGAATATGCCGTGGCGGAGGCCATTGTGCTGGGTTCGAAGGACGAACTGGATCAGGATACCAAAAGTGCGTACGCGGCTTCGGGGGCGATGCACGTGTTGGCCGTATCAGGTTTGCACGTGGGTATCCTGTACTTATTATTGATCCATTCGCTCGGATGGATGAAAACGAGATTTCGTTATGGTCGTTGGGTGTTTGCCGGGCTTGTCTTTACCCTGCTCTGGTTCTACGCCTTTGTGACGGCACTTTCGCCTTCCGTATTGAGAGCGGTCACGATGTTCTCCTTCGTGGTCCTGGCGGAGGCCTTTACCCGAAATACCAATGTATACAATACTTTGGCTGTATCGGCTTTTGTACTGCTTTGTGTGGACCCGTACTTCCTGATGTCGGTCGGTTTCCAATTGTCCTATCTGGCAGTAGTAGGCATTCTCTGGTTTACGCCCGGGCTGACCCGGCTGCTTTCCATTCCCGATCCTTACGCCGCGTACCGCCGATGGACTTTCTGGAAAAAGCTGAAACATCCCTGGGACTATGAGCGGTGGCTGCTCAGCTTATGGCACAAAGCCTTGGAATGGTTATGGACTGCCACCTGCGTATCGGTTGCTGCCCAGATTGCCACTTTTCCGCTGGCCTTGTATTATTTTCACCAGTTTCCCAGTTACTTCCTGCTGGCCAATCCGGCGGTGTTATTGCTTTCGACATTTATTTTGCCCTTAGGCCTGATTACGCTGTTCGTGTCCGGGCTGGCAACCTGGTTACCCATCTTTTCAGTTGTCTCCAGCTGGTTGGGGACGTGGCTGGAAGCGCTGCTTTGGCTGCTCAACAGCACGGTTTATTTTACGGAAAAACTCCCCAACGCCGTCCTTTCAGGAATATCCATCAATACGCCGCAATTGTTACTCATTTACGCCTGCATCCTCAGTGTGGTGCTCTTGTTTGAGTATCGCCGTTTCCGGTACGTTTGGCTGAGTTTCGCGCTGGTGATTGCATTGACTACCTTCAACTGGCAACGGGTGTGGGCAATGCATCAGCAAAGCGCATTGGTGATCCATAGCGTCCGGCAACATTCGGTGGTCAGTTTCATCGAAGGCAGGAGCGCCACGCTGATTGCTGATTCGACATTCTTCGCCAACCCTTCTTTGTATCGCTTTCACCTAGCTAACTATTACACTGAGAAAGGCATTATCGAAACTGAGCGCCTGACCTGGACGCAGGCCGGTGAGTCAGTCACGTATCGGAGTCTGGCAACCTACTGCCTAATGGTTTGGAAGGGAAAGACTTTTCTGCTGATGAATCAACCGTTGGAAAACCAGCAACTCTTCCTCTCCAATCGAGCCATCGATTATTTGATCGTGCAAAACGGGGCCGTAAAGAATCTGGATGCGGTGATTGGGAAAGTGCCAGTTGGAAAACTGGTGTTGGGTTCTTCTAATAAGCCTTACCTGCGCCAGGTATTGAGGCAGCAGGCAACTGCTCTGGGAATTGCGTGCCACGACCTCAGTACCCAGGGTGCTTTCATCATTGAGTAATGGATTGAACGGGGAAGGCCCGACGGATGAGTGAATAAAAATGGTATCAGCCCACAACAGAAAGCTGCTGGCTATCACCTGAATCTCTATGATAATCGTTGTTCCGTTTTTGTGGGTGCGGGGAATGGCCTTGTTTCCATTCATCCTGGTGAAGTACGCGGCTGATCGGCACGACCCGGTGCTGCTCAACCACGAACGCATTCACCATCGGCAGCAACTGGAAATGCTCATTTTGCCCTTTTACTTTTGGTACCTGACCGAATATGCCATTTACCGGCTGCGTTACCGAAATCACTTCAAAGCCTATTTCAGCATCAGCTTTGAAAAGGAGGCCTATCACCAGGAAAGGGATTTGGGTTATCTCAAAAAAAGACCGCTGTGGGCGTTTTTGAAATATTTATGAATCGGAGAGAAGCCAGCAGGAGGCGATGAACGGCTACCTTAGAAATACAGTGCAATGATTATTGAGAAGAGAGAGGGTTGTGTTGTCGTTTTTAGAGGAGGTTTTGCTTTGTATTAATGTAAATTTACGTCCGCGTACAGATCGGAAAGGAGAATGGACCAGCCGGAACGGAGTTGCAACATATCAGCCGGCTGGTTGACAAACCAGTGGGGGAGCCAGCTCCCTTCCGCATCCCGTTCGTAGACCCGAACCCAGTATTCCGTCTGTTCCACAATTAGATAAGCCTGTAACGAGGAGATTTCCTGGTAGTATTCTACTTTTTCTTTCAGATCCTTCTTTTCCGTGGATTCAGACAAGACCTCAATGATAAGAATAGGTTCCCGTTTTCGACGCCTGCTTTCCTGATCGCGTTCGGAACAAGTCACAAACACGTCCGGATATACGTAACGCTTCCCCGCCTGGACTTCCACCTGTACGGTTTCGGTAAAGACCCGGCAACCCCGAGGCCGATAGAACTGGCGCAGAGAATCGGCTGCGTTACCCACAATCAGGTTATGGGCATCGGTCCCTCCGGCCATGGCATAGACCCATCCGTCCAGGTATTCGTAGCGCGAATCCAGCGAAGCCGCTTCCAGGGCTTCGTATTCGGAGAATGTCAGGCGTTGCGACTTTTCGAGTGCGTATCCCATTTTGCTAAGCGATTGAGTTATTTCATCGTTTTCAGGCGACTGACCTGAGTACCGGGCTGACGGGTGCCTTCATAACAACCTAAGATAATCATTTATCGCTTGCCGTATTGGCCGAGCTCCGAACATTTTGGTGGATTGATTACCGCTAGAGGCATTTTATTTGGTAGAGAGGTCTTGTACAAGCTGGCTTTCAGCGTTTCGCAGGATTGTTTTCCCTTGGCTTTTGCTTTCTGTACGGGTCTTGGTTTTTACCTCTCACAGTACGTACATTTCAAAAAAACTGTGCTTTGAGGCTTCCTCATACAGACGTTCCTTACTGACCGGCACTACGCCTACGTATTCGCAGACCAGCCCGCCTCCCAGGTTAGAGAGCCCGGCCAGCATACGGGGAGGCAATTGCAAAGCCAGGCAGACGGCGGCGATGCTGATCACCGTGTCGCCCGCACCGGAAACGTCGGAAATCTGGCGGACGTGGGCAGGCAGGAGGTGTCGCTCTTCCGGCGCATCAATGTAAACGCCCCTTTCGGACAGGGTAATCAATGCGGAATCCAACTGCAGCTGTTCTTTGAGCTGGGCAGTTACCTGTTGTAACTCAGCCTGATTGTCCGGATTCAGGTCCACTTTCAGACCTTCGCGCAGTTCTTTCAGATTGGGTTTGAACAGAGTTGCTTTCTGATAAGAGAGGAAATTGCGTTTTTTGGGGTCTACTACGGTTGGAATATTGTTTTCTTCGGCAAAGCGGATGATATCTGAAATGATTTCTTTGCTCAATACCCCTTTATCGTAATCCTGGAAGATGATCACGTCGCAGGTCGGTGCCAGCGTTTTTACCCGGCTGATCAGGGCTTGTTGCTCCGCGTAGTTGATGGGTTCATCGGTTTCGGAGTCGATGCGCAGGATGTGTTGGGAGCCGGACAATACACGGTTTTTTACAGTGGTAATGCGGCTTTCGCTCTGAATAATGCCCTCTGGTGAAAGTTGGTTTTCCTTCAGCAGATCCAGAAAGGTTTCTCCGTCGGCCCCTTTTCCAATAACGGAGCAAAGCACGGGAGTAGCCCCCAATGCCTGTACGTTCAATGCCACGTTGCCGGCACCACCCAGTCGGCGTTCCCGGCGTTGCACATTGACAATGGGTACGGGCGCTTCGGGTGAAATACGTTCTACTTTGCCCCACAGGTAGGCATCTACCATCACGTCGCCCACAATCAGCACGCGAAGGCGGTTGAAAGCCTGAAAGATGTCCTCAATGGATTGAAATACCATGGATATGAGAAATAAAAGAAAAGTGCTGACTGACAGATCATTTTTCATCTGCCTGCCAGCACTGCTTCCCGTTCTATGTTCGTATTAATACAATTTTGCAAAAGCTTCTTTCATGCGACGAACAGCCTCTTTTAGGTTTTCGTCGGAAGCCGCGAAAGAAATCCGGATGCAGTTGGGGTCACCAAATGCCTCACCAGTCACGACTGATACGTGGGCGTTGTTGAGCAACCACATGCAGAGGTCTTCGGCCGTATGAATGGTGGTGGTGCCGTCCGTTTTTCCCAGATAAGCACTGATGTCCGGGAACAGGTAGAAAGCACCATCAGGTACATAAGTCTTGACACCAGGAATCTCACTCACTAATTTTACCACCAGATCGCGGCGGCGGAGGTAGGCTTCGGCCATCGCCCGGGTAGGAGCCATGTCCTGGTAAGCCACCAGCGCGGCTTTCTGGGAAATGGAGCTGGTACCGGAAGTGACCTGTCCCTGAATTTTATCGCAGGCATCGGCAATCCACTTGGCGGCCGCGATGTAGCCCACCCGCCAGCCAGTCATGGCAAAACCTTTGGAGTAGCCATTTACTGTAATCACCCGGTCTTTGATGGATGGAATGGAACCGATGCTGAAGAAATCTTCTTTGAACCGGATGTATTCGTAAATCTCGTCGGCCAATACGAAGATATTTTCGTGACGGGCTACGACTTCGGCAATGGCGGTCAGTTCTTCTTTGGAGAACATAGCACCGGTCGGATTGCAGGGAGAGGAATACATCACCACTTTCGTGCGGGGGGTGATGGCTTTTTCCAACTGTTCGGCAGTGGCTTTGAAACCATTTTCGAAGCTGCCTTCCAGAATCACCGACGTACCTTCGGCCAGTTTGACAATCTCACTGTAACTCACCCAGTACGGAGAGAAAATAATCACTTCGTCACCGGGATTGACCAGCGAAAGAATCACGTTGGCCAGCGACTGCTTGGCACCGGTAGAAACTACAATGTTTTCAGCTTTCCAGTCCAGATTGTTTTCCCGACGCAGTTTTTCGGCAATGGCCTGACGCAGTTCCAGGGTTCCGGGAACGGGCGTATACCAGGAATTGCCTTCGTCAATTGCTTTCTTAGCGGCTTCTTTAATGTGCTGCGGCGTTTGAAAATCAGGTTCCCCAATGCTTAAATTGATAACCTTAATGCCCTGAGAACTCAGTTCGCGGGCTTTTTTGGTCATAGCCAAAGTTTGGGATTCGGCCAAGGCGTTGATCCGATCGGACAACAGGGAGTAGGTTTGACTGACAGACATTGTTTTGTGAGTGTGTTAAAATCCGCCAAAATTAAGTATTTCAAAACTCACATACTAAATTCAGCCCGTTTTTGTGAAAAAATCTTCCCCATTCTGCCGCTTTTTCGGTCTTACGAAGCCAAAGCTGGTCTGTTCAAAATTCAGTAGCTTTGCCGCTTTATTTTCAACCCATGCCTTATCCGAGTCTTATTCTCAAAACCGGCCGCGAGAGGTCGGCCCTGCACCGCCATCCCTGGATTTTCTCGGGGGCCGTACAACACCTGCCCAAGTCGGCCGAAAACGGGGCGATTGTAGAAGTGCTCGACATCAATAAAAACCTGCTGGGTTACGGCTTTTTCTCTCCCGAAAGCCAGATTACCTGCCGGATGTTTGAGTTCAGCAGTCAACCGGTTGACGTGAGCGCGGCGGCTTACTGGTACGGCAAGGTGCAACGGGCCTATCAATTGCGGCAGCAATACCTGCTGAGTCCGCGTACCAACTGTTTCCGATTGCTCCACGCCGAAGGCGATTTTTTCCCCGGCATCATTGCCGATGTGTACGGGGAAGTGGCCGTGGTGCAATTGCTCATCAAGGGCGTAGAACGGATATATCCCTTTGTGGTAGAGGCGTTTCAGACGCTGGGCATCCGCAGCATTTACCTCAAAAACAAACAGAATACCGGTTTTCTGGAACAGGTGAACCTTCCCAACGGCTGGCTCACCCCCGATGAATGGGTGGGGAAACTGACGGTGAAAGAAAACGACTTGTCCTTTCTCATTGACTTTGAAAAAGGGCAGAAAACGGGTTTCTTCCTCGATCAGCGCGACAACCGGGATTTGCTGAAACAGTATTCGGCGGGCAAAAAAGTGCTCAACGCCTTTAGCTATACGGGTGGTTTCAGCGTTTACGCGCTGGCCGGAGGTGCCACCGAAGTGCATTCGGTCGACGTGTCGAAAGAGGCGGTACAGTTGGGGGAAGAAAACGTGGCCCTGAACTTTGGGGGAGCCCATCACCAGTCGTTTGCCGTGGACTGTTTCGAATACCTGCGCGAAACTGAACAGCAGTACGACATTATGGTGCTCGATCCGCCCGCTTTTGCCAAGAACGCTCGTTCGGTTCCCAACGCTACGCGTGGTTACAAGGAATTAAATTTAAAAGGTCTGAAAAAAATCAAGCCGGGTGGACTGATCTTTACTTTCTCCTGTTCGCAACACATCGACAAAGACCTGTTCCGGAAAATCCTCTTCGGGGCGGCGATGGATGCCGGTCGTAACGTGCGTATTCTGCACCAACTGTCTCAACCCAACGACCATCCGATCAACATTTACCACCCGGAAAGTGAATACCTCAAAGGGCTGGTTTTACAGGTAGAATAAAAGAAAAAGCAAGTATACTTCCACCGAAGCTACATTCAATAGCGGTTTCAGGCGGCTCCACTGGACCAGCAAGCAGGCAACCTGTCGTCAGAGCAAAAACTTAGTTGATAGAGCAAAGTCCTGGCTGATTTGCATTAAATTGGCTCAATAAACTGGCGTTGATAAGCAGAAACAGCCGGTTCGAATTGAATAAAGCTTTGATTACACATTAGCACATTAGCACATTAGCACATTAGCACATTAGCACATTAGCATATTGTTCCTTTGCCCGTGAAAAAAATCCGGTTAGCTGTTCTGCTATTCTTCCTCTTGCTGTTGGCCTTCGTGCTAAAGACGCTGCTTGATGCCGGCTACTTCAAAACCATTCATCCTCATTTCGCAGGGAGCGGGCAAATTATTGGCGGCATTCCAGGCACCGAAGACATCACAATTGACCCGGAGCGTGGCATTGCCTTCATTTCATCGGATGACCGACGGGCGACGCAGGCCGGAAAGCCCGTGCAGGGCGCTATCTACGCCCTTTCTCTGAATGATTCAGTCTTCGTGCCTACCCGCATTTCTGACGGATTCCAACGTGAATTCCATCCCCACGGTATTTCCTTCCTGAAAACGGAAGATGGCAAAAGGCTGCTCTTTGTCATCAATCACGCGCAAAACAAACATTCGGTAGAAATATTTGAATTTAATGGTGCCCAGCTGATCCACCTGGAAAGCGTCCGGAGTTCGTGGATGACCAGCCCGAATGACCTGGTGGCTACCGGACCCCGCACTTTCTACGTCACCAACGACCACGGCCACCCGAAAGGGTTGATGCGCTACCTGGAAGATTATTTACAGCTGGCGCAGTCGTACGTGCTGTATTTCAACGGGGAGAAAATGGTGAAAGTAGCCGAAGACATTGCCTACGCCAACGGAATCAACCTAAGTGCCGACGGGCAAACCGTATTCGTGTCTTCGACCATCGGCAGAAAAGTGCTGGTGTATCAACGCGACGGTTTTTCGGGCAGGCTTACCTTGCAGGATGAGATTCCCTGTAATACCGGCGTAGACAACATCGAACTGGATGCGTCGGGACAGCTTTGGGTGGGCTGTCACCCGCAAATGCTGGCTTTTGCTGCCCACGCCAGCGATGCCGGAAAGAAATCCCCTTCACAAGTAGTACGGATCCGGTATAAAGAGAAAGAAAACTACCAGATGGAGGAAGTATATCTCAATGACGGTTCGCCCATTTCCGGCTCCAGCGTGGCGGCGGTTTATGGAAAGCAGATGCTGATTGGAGCTGTCTTCGATTCGAAAATACTCATTGCCCGATTGCCATAGTAATGGGCACGCATTGCCTTTATACCTTCATCTAAACCCACTGTATGAAAAAAAGAAACGTATCCTGGCTTTTTATGCTAACCTTACTGAGCGCCACCTGGCTGCTTGATTCCTGCCGGACTACTCCCCAGCCGGCCACACCTTACCTGCCCGACCAGCAACTGGGTGCCCTGTACGAAGCCGTTCAGATGCAGTCGGTCTTTCCCGATTCCAAAACTTTTGCCGACTGTACACCGCGTGAATCGCCGGAAGAGATAGTAGCTCTGTACGAATCGGCCAAAGACAAGCCCGACTTCAACCTGCGCAGTTTCGTGCTGGCCCATTTTCACATTCCCCCTTCCCACGATACCTTGTTCAAAAGCAACGTGGCCGAAGGAATGGAAACCCACCTGGATAAACAGTGGGAAAACCTGACCCGCCAGCCCGATTCGGTGCGGCCCCACAGTACGCTCATTCCACTGCCCAAGGCTTATGTAGTGCCGGGTGGCCGTTTTCGTGAAATCTATTACTGGGACAGCTATTTTACGATGCAGGGCCTGGCCGCCAGCAAGCGCTTCGACCTGATCAAGGGCATGCTGGATAATTTCGCTTACCTGATCGATGCCTTCGGCCACATTCCCAACGGCAACCGCACGTATTACCTCAGCCGTTCGCAACCGCCTTTTTTTGCTTCTATGGTTCAACTGTACGCGCAGTACGAAGGAAAAGAAACGGCACTGAACTACTTGCCCCAACTGGAAAAAGAATACCAGTTCTGGATGGACGGCAGCGGCTCCCTGACCGACGCCAGCCCTGCCTACCGCAGAGTAGTCAGGGTAGCGCCGGATGTGGTACTGAATCGTTACTGGGATGACCGTCCCGTTCCGCGGACGGAATCGTACCGGGAGGACGTATTGCTGGGACAGAAACTGCCCGCCGAAAAGCGTGAAATGCTTTATCGCAACATCCGGGCGGCTTGCGAATCGGGCTGGGATTTCAGCAGCCGCTGGTTCAAAGACGGGCAGCACCTGGATTCCATTGCTACCACGGAAATCATCCCGGTCGACCTGAATGTCCTGCTGTTTAACCTGGAACAAACGCTGGCCCAGTTGTACGCACTGAAAGGCAATACGGAGAAGAACCGGGAAATGCAGCGCAAGTCGGAGCAGCGGAAAGCAGCGATTTTGAATTACTGCTGGAGCGAAGAAAAAGGCTATTTCTTCGATTACCATTTTCCCAGCCAGCGCCCTACCAATGCGTATACGCTGGCCGGTATGTACCCGCTCTGGATGCAGCTGGCTACAGATGAACAGGCCAGAAGGGCGACGCAAACGGTGAAAGACAGCTTTCTGTTAGCCGGTGGCCTGGTTACCACGCCCGTTTCCACGGCTCAGCAGTGGGATGCCCCCAACGGTTGGCCACCTTTGCAGTGGGTCGCTATTCAGGGCCTGCATCACTACCGGCAGCACGAATTGGCCGACACCATCAGCCGCCGCTGGCTGCATCTCAACGAATCAGTATTCAATCAAACCGGGAAAATGATGGAGAAGTACAACGTGAAGGACCTGAGTCTGATTGCCGGAGGAGGAGAGTATCCGTTGCAGGATGGATTTGGCTGGACCAATGGCGTAGCCCTGGGACTGATCCGCCAGAAAAGAGAAGAGCTGAACAAAGCCAAGCGATAAAGATCAAGTTGTAATGATACAAAGCAAAAAAGCACTTCGGCCGCCTGCCAGAGTGCTTTTTTTAATTCTAACCAAAGAATTAGCTTACTGAAGAGGATTCTACTTTCTGCAGGTAAGTGGTTCAAAACTACAACATCAGATAATAGATTCAATCCCCTCTTTTGGGTGATTCTTCCGGATGTAGGATATCTTTTATTTTTTCAGGGTTACCTTGGCCCGGGTACAGACCCCGCCAATGGGCGGATTGAATTTGGACACGCTGACTTCTACCTGTTCGATTTGCGGATACAACTGGTAGGTGCGCTCAATGATCCGTTCGGCAATGTGTTCCAGCAGGCGGGATTTGCGCTTCATTTCGTCTGAAATAATGCGGTAAAGCTCTTCGTAGTTGACGGTCAATTGCAGGCGGTCCTGCTGAGCCGCCCCTTCTACATCGGCCGTCACGGCAATGTCGATGGCATACCGGTTACCGGTTTTTTGCTCTTCGTCAGAAAAGCCGTGATAAGCAAAAAATTCCAGGCCTTCTAAGGCAATGATCCCCATGGAAATAGTTGATGGACAAATGAGAAGTATGATCCGTTAGTCGCTCAATTGGCCTCCAATTCGTCAAAGAAGGAGCCAGACCGTTTTTTTTCTTCTACCGGAGCAGCCGGGGTGGTTTTTGGTGAGCTGGCGCTATTGGCGGTTACTTCAGCGGGGGTTTCTTTATCCGTCCAGACTTCGGGTGTTGATACCGGAGAAGTGGGTTCAATTGTCTTTGTATCCTCTATCCGCGAAGTTGTTTCTTCCATCAGGATCGGCGACTTGGGCGTTGTCAGGCTGATAGGCTCATAACTTTCGGCCTCCCGCTTGTCGATCAGGCTGCGGACTTCGCCAATTTTGCTTTCCAGGGAGATGTGGGCGTTCTTGGCATCCAGGCGGGTCACCCTTTCCAGGGTATCGTTGGCCATACTTTTCAATTCCATCAGCATGTTATCGCGGAGGTTGGCCATCGTCCGGAAATCACGCTCCATCGATTTTAGTTCGTTGAGCACTTCTTCCAGTGCCTGTTTGGCTTTCTTATCGGCGTCTGCTACCAGGGCTTTGGCCCGGTTCTGGGCTTCGGTGAGCAGAATATCGGCTTTCTGCTGGGCTTCCAGCAGGCGCAGTTCGGCCGATTTATTGGCCTGTTCGATCAGGTGGGTGCCGGTATCTTCCGCAGTTTTCAGGGTTTTGTACAGAGAGGTTTCTACTTCCTTGAGCTTCCTCACTTCCTTCTCCGTCATTTCCAGTTTAAACTTGTACTCCTTGTTTTCGTCGATGAGTTTCTCCCATTCCTGCGACATCGTCAATAAAAAGGCGTTTACTTCTTCTTTCTCATATCCCCTGAAGCCTTTTTCGAAGGTCTTTTGTCTGATTTCAATCGGAGTTATCTTCATGTGATTCGGTTATTTTTTGCCGGATAGCAGCAGCCCGTTTTCGATTCCTTCTCTTCTTCAATTTGTTATTGAAGAATTTACATTCTATACAAAGTTAGTGGAATGACCACGAAAAACTACAATATCCGCCAAATTCTTACGCTGATGGCAAATCATTCAAAGTGCAGATTCCAGACGGATAAGCTCCGGTCATCACTGCACGAAACCAACTGGTAGGTGTTGGCCAGCCACAAAAGTTTGTTGACGGATGTACCATGACCGGCGTGGCGGGCGCGGTCAATCACCTTTAGCAAACGGTAAGTCCCGGCATCCCATATTTTGATCGACTTATCCATACTGCAGGTAGCAAAATACAAACCATCCGAAGTAAAAGCCAGGTGATTGATGGCGTACATGTGGGCTACGATCGATTGAGCCATTCCGTACTGATTCGCTACTTCCCAGATTTTCAGGTGGGCATCGCGGCTGCCGCTCAGCAGGTGCTGCCCGTCGGGCGAATAGGCCAGCGCAAAAACTGAATTGGTGTGTCCGGTCAGGACGTGTTTCAACTGGAAATCTTCCAGGTTGAAAATACGGATCTGGTGGTCGCTGTAAGCAGCGGCCATTTCCAGCGTCAATACATTGATGCCCAGACTGCGTACGCTTTTGTCAGAGGCTTTGATGTGCTTTTTAACGGCAAAATTGGGAATGTCCACAACAATGATAGTACCGTCGGCCGTGCCAATGAAAGCAAATTCCCGCCAGAACTGGATGTCGAATATAGCGGCAGAAGTGAGCTTGATCGACTTGATCTCTTTCTGGGTACTAAGATCAATGACGTGGATGCCCTCAAAATTCTGTCCGATCCAGAGCTGATTTTCGGAGGGGAGGTACCGGATCGCATAGACGGACGCGGGCACTTTGACCAGTAACTCACCCAAATCCGGCCGACGCACGTCCCACCGGGCTACTGCGCCGTCGCCACTGGCGGAAAAAAACAGGTGAGGCTCGCTGGCTCGTTCAACGGTATATACGCAGTCGGCGTGTCCGGTGAGGGTGCTAATTTTCTCTACATTAACTTTTTTCATTATTATCACGCAAAATAGCCGATGGCCCGATGAATTAGATCAATCTACAGTTTACTTATTTTTCCCTACAACTTTGCAAACCAGGGAGTTTGATGAATTGGCAGAAAAAGATTTACTTTCCCGGCGTGAGCTGCATTCACGGAAAACCCGGCAAATTAGGAATTTTAATTTCAATTCAGCTGGCAGACAACCTCCAGCGTCAACCTGAAACGTATGCCGCTGGTTCGCCAGGAAATGATTAATGAAGCATGTAGCTGGGCCTTGTGGGAAATCAGAGAAACGGCCGATGAACTGTTGGAAATGCTGCAGCCCGCCCATCCGGACTGGGAGCAATTGAGGCAGATCAGCCATGAACATAAGCGATTAGAATGGCTGGCCAGTCGTTTGACAGCCAGGAAATTGTTGGAAAGCAGAGGTGTGGAATACCACGGAATTGATAAGAACAGCAACAATAAGCCTTCATTGCGTAACTGCCCTTATCATATTTCGCTATCGCATACCGGACAGTACGGAGCGGCGATTTTACACCAGACCCGAAAAGTTGGTATAGATATTGAATATACCAAGGAGAAAATTCAAAAGATCAAACATAAGTTTTTGTCTATTAAAGAATTAAGTGAAGCGCATCCTACTCTTGAAGAACTAACGGTATATTGGTGTGCGAAAGAAGCTTTGTACAAAATTTACGACCAACGACAATTGATTTTTAGTGAACACATCCGGATCGAACCCTTCGCAATAAAAGCATCCGGAAAAATAAAGGGACAGATTGCCAAGGACTTATCAGTACAGGATTACGAAATTACCTACCTAAAGCTAAATCCGTTGACAATTGCTTACGCTTACTGACCCATAACAAACACGAAGCCATGAAAATAGTCACTTATATATTGCTTACTACCATTGCGGTCTTCCTGGCTTTCGAAGCCAGGTCCCAAACGGCGGGTAAGGTGGAAAATTTCAGCCTCTCCGATGTAACCTCCAACCGGCCGGTATCGCTGGCCGATTACAAGGACAGCAAAGGGGTGGTTTTGGTATTTACCAGCAACTCCTGTCCTTATGCCAAGCTGTATGACGCCCGTATCATCAGTCTGGCCAAAGAATTCAGCGGAAAGGGCATTCAGTTCCTGTTGATCAATTCCAATACCTCTTCCGACGACAACAGCGATTCAGCCGAACAGATGGCCGCTGCTGCGCGTCAGAAAGGCTACGTATTTCCTTATCTGACGGATAAGGACCAGAAAGTAGCCAAAATGTTCGGTGCAACGAAAAATCCGGAGGTGTTTGTGCTACAGAACAACGGAGACATATTTACCATCAAGTACCGGGGTGCCATCGACGATAATCCGCAGATGCCCAACGATGTGACGGCACAGTACCTGAGGGATGCCATTCAATCGGTGCTGAATAAGCAGAACCTGTCGGTCGTAGACCGCCGGGCGACTGGTTGCGTGATCCGGAAGGACTGAGCAGAAGTAATCAGCTCCGATAACAACGGAGAAAGTTGTGGTTAACCTAACAAAAAGCCCTGCCATCTATTGGCAGGGCTTTTTGTTGGCTTAGAAGTAAAGGCTGTGCATTTGCCCCGGGTTAACGGCCATCCAAATCCGTTTCGGGATCGCTGATGAGCTGCAGCAGGGTTTTGATTTCCTCTACCTTGTCGGCATCGCCGGTTTTCTCAAACGACATAATCAGGTTGCGCAGTACCCGCTTTACGATATCCAGGTGCGAACAGGGCTGGTAAAAGATGTCGGAAGGAGAGAGGTTGAGTTGTGAAATGTAGTTATCAATGTCGCTCTTGGAGAAAATCAGGCCTTTGTTGAATACGTTGATGTAAAACTGCGCCTCTCTGGTTTTATGCGTAAGAATAAACAGGTTAGGCAGGTTTACTCCGTATACCGGCATCTTGAGCTTATTGGCCACCAGCATATAAATCACACAGAGCGAAATGGGATTGCCTTTCTTGGAATCCAGCACAATGTTGATCATGCAGTTGGAAGGCGAATGAAAGTTCTTGGTGTTGGCCCCGAATTTCAGTTTGCTAAACAGCACGTTGTTCAGAATCTTGATCTGATCGAAAGGGTGGAGGTCAGATTTGAAATCCAGCCAGGCTTCGTAATAAATCTGCTCCAGTTCCTTCTTCAGCTTTTCCAGCAACAGGTCGGGGTATTGATAAGTCGCTACCAGCCACATGCCTTCCAACAAATCGGCCGAGCCACCTTCTTTCCAGGCCAGCAATTTAGATTTCAGACTATCGAACTGCAGGGTATGAATGAGTTCTTCCAGTTTTTTCTGTACTACCGGATTGTAATTGCTTTCCCATTCGCTTTCCAGAAAGGGAATCACGGAATCGCCCAGCGAGATGATTTTCTGCTCTACGTGCGTCAGCACTTCCTTGTCTTCGTCATCCAACAGAGAGACCAGGGCTTTGATTTCGTTATTATTCATTGTCAGATTATACGCTTTTCAAATTCTGATAACGCTAGTTTGAAAGGGAATGTTCGGCAAAGAAAAAGGATGATCAAAGAGAGAACCAATTATTTTCGTTGCTCAGCCCCGATACTGAATTCAAGCCCTGTCCGATGGATCAGCACTGATGATCTGCCTGATTGGAACGTTTGCCGATGAAAAGAAGAGCAAAGTCGGGATGAGAAAGACGCTCAATCTTCCTTAAAGTGGGTTTCTCAAGAATGCGATCTGGTTTTAACTTACTACAAGATAAATGACTTGTGGCCACATTTCCAAAGCGAACCGAAAAAATCTCAGGTCTGAATAACGCCTACGTTATACCGTTTCTCAATGGGGGCGTGATTGGCCGCCTCAATACCCATCGCAATCACCCGCCGGGTTTCGAGCGGGTCAATGATGCCATCGGTCCACAGGCGGGCGGCGGCGTAGTAGGGGGAAAGCTGCTCATTATACCGCTTGGTCACCGAATCCAGCAACTCTTTTTCGGCTTCCGGCGTCACCGTCTGGCCTTTGGCTTTCAGCGACGAGACCTGGATTTGCAGCAGTGTTTTGGCGGCCGATGTGCCACTCATCACGGCCATCTGCGCCGTTGGCCAGGCGTAAATCAGGCGGGGATCGTAGGCTTTGCCGCACATGGCGTAGTTGCCCGCTCCGTACGAATTGCCCAGCACAATGGTAAACTTAGGTACTACGGAGTTGGCCATGGCATTCACCATCTTGGCGCCGTCTTTGATGATGCCGCCCTGCTCCGATCGACTGCCCACCATAAATCCGCTTACGTCCTGCAGAAACACCAGGGGAATCTTGCGCTGGTTGCAGTTCATAATAAAGCGCGTGGCCTTATCGGCAGAGTCAGAGTAGATCACGCCACCCATCTGCATTTCGTTGGAGCCGCCGCTTTTTTTGGCTTTCACCACCAGCCGCTGGTTGGCCACAATGCCCACCGACCAGCCTTCGATGCGGGCGTAGCCGCAGAGCAGGGTTTTGCCGTAGAGTGGCTTATATTCGTCAAACTCTGAATCGTCCACCAGCCGTTCGATGATTTCCCGCATGTTGTAAGGCTTCACCCGATCGGAAGGGAAGATGCCGTAAATGTCGTCGGGATTTTTGGCGGGCGGTTTGGGTTGGATTCGGTCGAAGCCGGCCTTTTCAAAGTCGCCCATCTTGTCGAAGAGTCGGCGGATGGCATCCAGGCACTCCTGATCGCTGCCGTATTTATTGTCGGTTACGCCGGAGATTTCGCAATGGGTCGTAGCCCCACCCAACGTTTCATTGTCGATGTCTTCGCCAATGGAAGCTTTTACCAGGTAAGAACCGGCCAGGAAAATGGAGCCGGTCTGGTCCACGATCATGGCTTCGTCGGACATGATGGGCAGGTAAGCGCCACCGGCCACGCAGCTTCCCATGATAGCGGCAATCTGCACGATGCCTATGGAAGACATCAGCGCATTGTTGCGAAAGGTGCGTCCGAAGTGTTCCTTGTCCGGAAAAATTTCGTCCTGCATCGGCAGGTACACACCCGCACTGTCGACCAGGTACACGATGGGAAGGCGATTTTCGATGGAAATTTCCTGCGCCCGCAGGTTTTTCTTGGCCGTGATGGGAAACCAGGCCCCGGCTTTGACGGTAGCATCGTTGGCCACCACCACGCACTGCCGCCCGGCAATGTATCCAATACCAGTGACCACACCACCCGAAGGACAGCCCCCTGCTTCGGGGTACATGCCTTCACCGGCAAAAGCGCCCACTTCCAGAAAAGGAGCGTCTTTATCCAATAGATAAGTGATGCGTTCGCGGGCTGTCAGTTTACCTTTGGCGTGCTGATCGGCAATCTTTTTTTCTCCCCCGCCCAGACTTACCTTTTGCAGCCGGGTTTTCAGCTGATAAGTGAGTTGCCGGAAAGCATCCTCATTTTTATTGAATTCAATGTCCACGCCGATGATGTGATTTAGTTTAGACGAAGTGTGTTTTTGAAAAAACAACAATCAAGCCATTCACCTGCCTGAGGTGTTTGTGCGAAGATTGCGAAAACGTTTACTTTCCCCGTTTTACCTGGCCGATTCCTTGCGTCTTTTCACGCGTAAGGAGTCCGAAGGTTTCTTGGCGTCTTTGCTGCCGAAAATGGAAAAGTGCACGTAGCGCTTGGGATTACGGCGGAAGTCCACCAGCAGCCGGTCCAGATCGGCCGTCGACCGGTTCAGGTTGGTATACAGGGAATCGTTCTTGGCCAGCTTGCCCAGGGTGCCCCGTCCGGCATTGATATCGGTCAGCGTGGCATTGAGGCTGGCCAGCGATTTGTTGGCGTTCTCAACGGCCTGGTTGAGTCGCAGTCGGCTGAGCGTGTCAGCGAAGGTGTTCATTTTACCTAGTAGCGGTTGAATGCCCTTTTCGGTATCGGCCAGTGAAGCCGACAACTTGTTGAGATTGGCGATGGTACCGTTCAGGTGATGCCGGTTTTCGGCCAGCAGCGTGTTGATGGCGGCCGAAGATTGTTTGAAGTTGTTGAGCGTTTGCTTGAGCAGGTAGCCGGTGCTGTCAAACTGACCCACGGTACGGTTGAGCGACACGGCCAGGCTATCCAGATTATCCAACACCGGCTGGGCCTTCTGCATCATCATGGAAGTAATGCCTTTTTCTACCATCGCCCGGAGCGTATCGTTGCCCTTCAGGGTGCGGCTGCCACTACCGATTTGCAAGCGGATGATTTTACCGCCCAGCAAACCGTTATCGGCCAGTATCGCCTGGGAGGTTTCGTTCAGGGGAATGTCGCTGTTGACCTCAAAACGGACCAGCAGCCGGTTATTGCGCTGGGTCAGAATATTGATTTTCTGCACTTTTCCCACCGTAAGGCCATTGAGCATTACTGGATTGGAAACGGTAAGGCCGTCGATGTTGTCATAAATGGCATAGTATCGCCGGGAGGTAGATAAAAAATCGGAGCCTTTCAGGAAGTTAAAACCAAAATACAGCACAATCCCTGAAATGAGTGCCAGCACGCCTACTTTTGCTTCTTTCGATAGAGTCACGGGTATGATATTTAATTTCAATGGAAAAGCCGCATCCAGCGAATGGAAATTAGCCCTTGTAGGCTCATTATTCTGGAGGGTCCTCCGTACTCATTTTTAAGGCAAATGGCCGACGAACCTTTCATCGGCCATTTACCCGCATATTTATTCAACTGATTCTACTTCTTCTTTATAATCGCGAAAAGCCCGGTAAAGGCCCGAAGCAATGTGTGCCTGTCCCTTTTCGCTGTTCAGGTACTTTTCTTCTTCTTCATTGGAAAGAAAACCGATTTCTACCAGTACGCTGGGCATGGCCGTGCGCCACAGCACAATGAACCCGGCCTGCTTTACGCCCCGGCTCTTACGGCCTACCCGGTCTTTGAACTGGTTTTCAATCTTATCGGCAAAACGCAGACTGCTTTCCAGGTGAACACTCTGGTAATTGGATAAAAATATGTGGCCCAACGGAGATTTGGGATCAAAGCCACCGTACTTTTCCTTATAGTCCGTTTCCTGCAAAATAACCGAGTTTTCCCTTTTTGCTACGTCCAGGTTGCCCTCCGAAGACGCCAAACCCATTGCGTAGGTTTCAGTACCGTTGATGTTTTTTGAAGGATTAGAGTTGCAATGAATGGAAATGAAAAGGTCGGCGTGGTTTTTGTTTGCGAAATTTGCACGGTCGTGCAGCTCTACAAACTTATCCGTGGAGCGGGTGTACAGCACTTTGACGTCGGGCATGTACTTCTTGATGTTATTGCCCAATTCCAGCGCTACTTTTAAGGTAACTTGCGATTCTTTCGACTTCTTGCCAATGCAACCGGGGTCTTTTCCTCCGTGTCCGGCATCAATCACTATGGTCTTGACCCGAAACTGTTTCTGGGCTCGTAAGGGCGGTAAACAACAAAATATGAATAGCAGGAATGCCGTTAGGGTAAGGGGAATATTTTTCACTATCCTTCGCTCGATTAAAAGTTATAAAATAACTTTGTACAAAAGTGTTAATTTTTTTATTAAACTGAAACTATCCTTTTACATTCTGTTCCTGGGCTTTGTGTTTGCTGGTGTAGGTTTTTTGCCTATAATGAGCTACGCCCAGGCTCCCACCCGGCCTGCTCAGCGGCCTTTGCCGGCATTGGACCAAAGCCAGATCAAAAAGGACACGGTAGTTTCAGTACCGGATACCCTTAAGCAGAAGGGAGACATCGAAACCACCGTCAAATACACGGCCAGAGATTCGATTGTGCTCGATGCCAAGACCAGAATCACGCTCCTCTACGGCGACGCCTCCGTGAATTATGGCAATATTTCCCTGAAAGCCGACCAAATAGAACTCAATTACCTGTCAAATATTGTACACGCCAAAGGCTCTCCCGACTCCACCGGAAAGCTGATCGGAGCGCCGGTATTCGTGGAAGGCGGGGAGACCTACAATGCTGATGAGATCCGCTACAACTTCAAAACCCGGAAGGCGGTCATTAAAGGTGCCGTTACCAAGCAGGGAGAAGGCTTCGTGCAGGGATCGCAGGTGAAAAAAGACCCGGAAGACAACCTCTACATCCGCGATGCCATCTACACCACCTGCGACCTGAAGCACCCGCACTTCCATATCAGCGCCCGCAAAATTAAGATTGTACACAACAAGCAGGTCGTTACCGGACCCTTTAACCTGGTCATTGCCGACATTCCGACGCCGTTGGGTTTTGCCTTCGGTTTATTTCCTCTGATTAAGAATAAACCCAACGGCACTTCCGGCATCATTGTGCCTACTTACGGTGAAGAAGCCAATGCCCGGGGCTTTTTCCTTCGCGGCGGCGGCTATTACTGGGCCTTGAGCCAGCACATTGGCCTCACCTTTTTGGGTGAGATTTACTCCCGGGGCGGCTGGGGCCTGAGCGTACAATCCAACTACAAGAAGCGCTATAGCTTCGACGGCACTTTTTCGCTTCGGTTCAACCGCCTGCAGTTGGAGAACCAGGATGGAACCACCACCTCCGGACAGGATTTCTGGATCGACTGGTCGCACCGGCCGGTACCGCGGGGATTGAGCACCTTTTCGGCCAGTGTGAGTGCCGGTACGTCCAAATTCAACGCCCGCAACTCCTTCGATCCCAGTGCCTACCTGTCCAATGCGTTCCGGTCTTCCATTTCGTATGCCACTTCCTTCCGAAATACTCCTTTTCGGACGGCCATCAACCTCAATCACGACCAGAACACGCGAACGGGCGTAGTAAACCTGTTATTGCCTTCGGTGACGTTGAACATGAACCGGCTGTATCCCTTTAAGCCCCAACTGAGCACGGGAAAGGGCTGGTGGGAAACGATCAACGTCGGCTTCGATTTCAGCGGTGCCGCCCAGATCAGCAATGCGCCACGAAGCGCCGGTGCTTTTCCCTTTGTGTTATATGAAAAACCTGATCAGGTCGAAAGGAGAGACAGTGCTCTGGCTTTTACACCCAGTAACTTCGGTACACTACTCAGAAGAGCCCAAATTGGTGGTTCGTACACCTTACCTGTGTCGGCCAGCGTGAAGTTTTTGCGGTACTTTAGCCTGAATCCCAGCATCAGTTACCAGGGTTACGTGTACCCGTACCATTTGAACTATAGCTACCAGGGTGACGGAACTGTAGCGGTAGATACGGTTCGACAATTATCCCACGCTTTCAATTTCTCCACGGGTGCTAGCATAACCACCCGCATTTACGGAACGGTCAATGTGAACGCTAAAAACCTGCAGGCCATCCGCCATACCATTATTCCCTCCATCGGTTTAAGCTACGCACCCAACTTCTCCGACCCAAGCTTTGGTTTTTACCAGTGGGTACAGATCAGAGGAACGGAAATGGCTTATAATGATCCAAGAGTGAATGCTGATACACTGAAGCGAAATTACCGCTTGATGTCGCGCTATCAAGGATTCAGAGCTGGAGGTCCTTCCGCGGGGCAAGCGGGAAACATTACCTTTTCGCTGAACAATACCGTGGAGGCCAAAATGCGGGTAAAAGGGGATTCGACGGGGAAGAAGTTTGAAAAGGTATCTTTGCTGAATTCGCTGAACCTGAGCACCGCTTATAACCTGCTGGCTGATTCGCTGAATCTATCCAATATCAACGTGTCGGCCAACACCCGTTTCCTGAAGTCGTTCGATGTAAACGCCAGCGCCACCATTGATCCGTACACTTATGTTCCTGATCGCAACATTACTGCTAATACTACCGGGATTCGTACTAATAAGTATGCTTTTCAGGATGGCCGTGGCATCGGGCAGTTGAGCAATGCCAACATCGGGATCAGTACCAGCTTTAAGCCAGGTGGCGTACGGAAGACTACTGAAGACCAGAAAAAACGGGTAGAGAATGCTGATGGACTGCCGGAAGACAAAGCCCGCATTCTGGCCAATCCCAACCTGTACGTGGACTTCAACATTCCCTGGAACCTGAACGTGAGCTACAGTTTCAACTACAGCAAAGTGGGTCTGAATAAAGCCGTGACCAGCCAGACGCTCAGTTTCAACGGCGATGTAAGCCTGACACCCAAATGGAAGCTGGGTTTCACTTCCGGTTACGATTTCGTGAATAAGGGCATCAGTTATACCAACATCAACATCAACCGCGACCTCCATTGCTGGCAGATGTCCATCCAGTGGGCTCCTTTCGGTGGACGGCAGTTCTATATGTTCACCCTCAACGTGAAATCTTCCCTGCTGAGAGACCTGAAACTGACCCAACAGCGGTCATTCGTGGATAACAATCCGGGTGCATTCCGGTAGGAGCAGTTCTTCTGGTTGAATGGATATGGAGGGTTCGGCTTCTAAATCGCTTCAAATAATTAGTGGAATAGGTAGCGACGTTACATTGTAACGTCGTTTTTTTTATTGACACGCACAATGATGCGTTCCGGCTACAGAGTTACCAGTAACGCTTATACGATCTGTTGTCGGACAGCATGCGATAATGCGTATGAGTGGCTGCTACCCCCCGTGTGCATTTCAATAATATATTCCACCAGTCTCCCACTGCTTTCAAACTGTTGTAATTTGTGTAAATCAAAAAAGCCCCGCTGAGTTGTCAGCGGGGCTTTTATATGATGAAAATTCAGTGCTTACTTGAAAGGAACGGCGGGCTTCTGCTCTTTCAGGGCGCTTTGGGAAGCCAGGCTTTCTACCACGTTGGCTTGCAGCGTAACCGTCAGATTGGGTTTGTTCAGGTCGTTGGTTACCAGCGTAACTACTTCGTCTGCCTGGCCCTGGGTTGCTTTTCTTGGCGTATATTTCAGTTCCAGTTGAGCCGTTTCCCCCGCTTTTACTACCGGAGTCGACAGTTTGTGGCTTACGCACATACAAGCGCTCTGGATCTGCTCGATCTTCAGATCACTTTGTCCCGTATTCATCAGGGTGAATTTGTGAGAAGCGCTCTGGCCTTTTTCCAGTTTACCGAAGTTATGCTGGGATTTGTTGAGTACACCGGTAGGAGATTTTTTTAGCTGTTCTTCCGTAGGAGCTGCTTTGACGACTTTGGGGTTCACTACGCCTTTCAGCGTAAGTACCTGGCTGGGATTGGTTGCGTTGCTGGTCACAGTCACGGTCTTGTTGAAAGCGCCCGGACGGCCAGAGCTGTTGTAGGAAGCAGTGATTTCACCGGATTTGCCGGGCATCACGGGCTCCTTGGTCCAACTGGGAGTAGTACAGCCGCAGGAGGCCTGTACGTTGGAAATGATGACCGGCTCTTTGCCCACGTTGGTGAACTCAAATTTGTAAGTAGCCTGTACACCTTCTTCAACCGTACCGAAATCGTGGTTGTCAGTTTTGAATTTCAGTTCGCCTTGGGCAAATACTGCCGAGGCCGTCAGAAGAAACGCTGCAACGGCCAGAAATGGGCGCATAACTTGCTTTTTCATGAGCGGAGGATAGATTATTTTTTGTTGTTGGTAACGTTGCGAAAACGTAAACAAATATACTTTAATTCCAGTAAACTTTCCTATGGGTATGTATGATAATGGTGAAGATATAATGAACAGAGCGTGTTGTGGCATCGGCTCAATGGGCTGGCAAGGTTGGGTGATTTTCGTATATTTGCTTACCTTCCAGTTGTAAACAAATCTGTCGTTCCATCTTTTAACCTGTATGGCTTTGATTACAAACGCTTTATCTTTGAAAACAGAGGCGCTCCGACGCGAAGCCTGTCTGAATGACTTCCGGCTTGCTTGCGAGAGCCGTCAGGCCAGCCTGATGGGGCGCAAGGAAGTGTTTATGGGAAAGGCCAAATTTGGCATCTTCGGCGATGGTAAGGAAATCGCCCAAATCGCCATGGCCAAGGTATTTCGCGAGGGCGACTGGCGTTCGGGCTACTACCGCGACCAGACTTTTATGTTTGCCATCGGCGAGCTGACCCTGCAACAATACTTTGCGCAATTGTACGCCCACGCCGACGTGGAAGCTGATCCGGCTACGGCCGGCCGTATGATGAACGGGCACTTCGCCACCCGCTCGCTCAACGCCGACGGTTCCTGGAAAGACCTGACCAAAATCAAAAATTCAAGTGCCGATATATCACCCACGGCCGGACAAATGCCCCGCCTGGTAGGACTGGCTTACGCGTCCAGTCTTTACCGCAACAACCCGGCTTTACAAGCCTATACCCAATTTTCCAACCAGGGCAATGAAGTGGCCTTTGGTACCATCGGGAATGCTGCTACTGCCGAAGGCCTGTTCTTTGAGTCTATCAATGCGGCTGGCGTATTGCAGGTTCCGATGGTGACTTCCGTCTGGGACGATGGCTACGGCATTTCCGTTCCCAATGAATACCAGATGGTAAAAGGGGACATTTCTAAAATGCTGGAAGGCCTACAACGGAATGAAACGGAACCCGGTTACGAAATCTTCCGGGTGCGCGGTTGGGACTACCCGGCACTTTGCGAAACCTACCGCGAAGCTGCCCGAATTGCCCGCGAAGAGCACGTGCCGGTACTGATTCACGTTACTGAAATGACGCAACCCCAGGGGCATTCTACCTCGGGTTCGCACGAAAGGTACAAAAGCAAGGAACGACTGGCCTGGGAAGCGGAGTACGACTGCATCCGGAAAATGCGGGAGTGGCTGCTCAGCAACCAGATGGCTGCGGCGTCGGAACTGGATGAGATTGAAAAGCAGGCCAAAGAAACCGTACGGTTGGCCCGGATGGAGTCCTGGAACGCCTACGTGCAGGATATGAAAGGCGATCACGAAGAGGCGTTGAAACTGCTGGAGCGCATCAGCCACGAAAGCAGTTACCAGCAGGAATTGAATGCCCTTCGGAAAGAGCTGGAAAAAACCATTAACCCCATCCGTAGCGATGCAATAACCGCGGTAAAGAAAGCCCTTCGGATTGTCCGATTTGAACAATTGCCTACCCAGCGGCGCCTGCAATCCTGGCTCACGCGGGTGGTGAAGGACAATGATGAACGCTACAGCTCCCACCTGATCTCCCAATCGGCCGAATCGCCGCTGCTGGTGAAGGAAATCAAGCCGGTTTACAATGAAGACAGCCCTATGCTGGATGGCCGGGAAATTCTGCGGGCTTGCTTCGATGCGGCCCTGACCAGAGATCCGCGCGTATTCGCCATTGGGGAAGACGTAGGGCGGATCGGCGACGTGAACCAGGCCTTTGCCGGCCTACAGGAAAAACACGGAGAATTACGGGTAACCGACACCGGCATCCGGGAAACCACCATTGTGGGGCAGGGGATTGGAGCCGCGCTCAGAGGGCTACGGCCCATTGCCGAAATCCAGTACCTGGATTACCTGCTGTACGCCCTGCAAACGTTGTCTGATGACCTGGCTTGTCTGCTCTACCGGACCAAAGGTGGCCAGAAAGCGCCCGTGATTGTGCGTACGCGCGGTCACCGGCTGGAAGGCGTCTGGCATTCGGGCTCTCCCATGGGCATGATTCTGCACGGCCTACGCGGTATGCACGTGCTGGTGCCCCGCAATATGACCCAGGCGGCGGGTTTTTACAATACGCTGCTGAAGTCAGACGACCCGGCGCTGGTTGTGGAAACGCTGAACGGCTATCGTTTGAAGGAGAAGCTACCGGCTAATATTGGAGAGTTCTGCGTGCCACTGGGCGAACCGGAAATCCTGCGTGAAGGTACCGATGTGACCATTGTGACGTACGGAGCCATGTGCAAGATCGTGATGGAGGCGGCCCGTCAACTGGCGGATATGGGTATTCACTGCGAAGTCATTGATGTGCAGACCCTGTTGCCTTTCGACCGGCGGCATACCATTGTGGAGTCGGTGAAGCGGACCAACCGGGTGCTGTTTGCCGATGAAGATATGCCCGGAGGCGCTTCGGCATTTATGATGCAGCAGGTGCTGGAAGAGCAGAAAGCCTACCGCTGGCTCGATTCGCCTCCCCGTACGCTCAGCGCCAAAGCCCACCGCCCGGCCTATACCACCGACGGCGACTACTTCTCCAAACCCAACGTCGAAGACGTATTCGATACGGTGTACGAGATGATGCACGAAGTAGAGCCCATCCAGTTTCCCGGCATTTATTAGGAAACGAGAGTAGATAAAATCAAGAGGCCTGCCCCTCAACGGAAGCAGGCCTTTTTTGTGCTTTAGTTAGCAACCTGGTTATTGTCCCAGCCCGTAAACGGCGATTGGCTCAGTATCTACCAGGTTGCTTTGGTGCAAAGCCCGGTCTCTGATAAAAACTTTAAACATCAACGTATCATTGGGTGCGTTGGGGTTTAAAATGCTTTTAAGAAAGGTAATTGAAAAATCCAGCGTGCCTTCAATGGGGTTGGGTTTAGAAGAAAGCTCTACCAAAGGAGGGAAGTTGCTGGAATAATCAGCTTTATTGCCCGAAATATCCCGGTATTCCTGCCAGGTGCTTCCACGTTTTACCAATGTTTCCACCACGTAGTTTTTTGAGCCTTTCCAGGGTTCTTCGTTCTGTTGTGCCTGACTAAGACCTAGGTCGCCGTCTCCGTCCTGAAAATGAAGGCTGATGATGACGGAATCCCTGGCACCGCCGCCTACAATGTTCGGGTCAGGTGGGATATTGATTTTCCGGATGCTTTCAAATCGGATTTCCGGTTCAATGGGAAACTTCGGTTCGGTTAAGCAGCCGGACAGAAGAAAAGCACTCAGCAGGGAGCACGCAAAGGCGAATGTGCTTACTTTACTGAATAGGGGGGAAAGTTTTCTCATGGGTTGAACTATTGCGTTTGAATGCGTGTCAATTTATATATTAATAACGATAATTAGTCGATCATTTATCCATGCTCCTGCGTACTCAATTAAAAGAAGCAGTTCTGAACATTTCTTCTTCTGCCGATGGTTTTCAGGAACTGGCTTTGCAGGTTTTCTGCTATCAGGCTTCCCATAATCCGGTTTACCGGGAGTTCCTTCATCACCTTCGCCGTGATCCGGCGAAAGTAAACCGGTTGGAAGAGATTCCGTTCCTACCCATCGAATTTTTCAAGCAGCACCGGGTTGCTAGCACGAATGCCGAAACGGAAGTCATCTTTGAGAGCAGCGGTACCACCGGACAGACGCCTAGCCGGCACTACGTAGCCGATACCGGGTTGTACCAGCGGGTGAGTGAGCGGATATTTCGTCAATACTACGGCTCACCCGCCGACTACCACGTGCTGGCTTTGCTGCCTTCGTACCTTGAACGAAAAAACGCTTCCTTAGTATATATGGTTCAGCATTTTATCGGGCTGGGCAACTCTCCCTGGTCCGGTTTTTTTCTGCAAAATACGGAAGAGTTGCTTGCCATCCTCAAAAGAATCTCCCAAAGTGCCCAGCGTGACCCAAAAAAGGTACTTCTAATCGGTGTCACCTTCGCCTTACTTGACCTAGCGGAAAATGGTCAGGACTGGTCCTTTCTGCGCGATTTGCCCGGACTGGTGGTGATGGAGACTGGAGGAATGAAAGGTCGGCGGGAAGAATTGCTGCGGGAAGAAGTACATCAGATCCTGACCGGCGCTTTCGGAATAGAGAAGATTCATTCGGAATACGGAATGACGGAACTGCTTTCTCAGGCCTATTCGCAGGGCGACGGCATCTTCCGGCAGCCACCTACGATGCGCATTCTGCTGCGCGACGTCAACGATCCGTTTTCCATCAATCTGGAACTGAGAAGTGGTGGCATCAACGTGATAGACCTGGCCAACATTGATTCCTGTTCATTTATCGAAACCAAAGACATCGGCAGCTTTACCGGACAGGACGGCGAATTCCGGGTGCTGGGCCGTTTCGACAATTCCGACATCCGCGGCTGCAATCTGATGGTCGGATAGAAGGAAAAAAGGAGGCTGGAAGGAGGGAGTCCGAAACGGCAGGCAGGCGTGAGGAGTACTTCTGTTAATTAGCTCCGGCCTAAAACAAAGTCAACTGCGCCTGACCGGAATGTTTTCGCTCGTGTTCCAGCAGCCAGTGTTTGCGCCACAAGCCGCCGGCGTATCCGGTCAGTTTGCCATCGTGGCCGATGATGCGGTGACAAGGTACCAGGATGGCCAACTGATTCCGGCCGTTGGCCATGCCTACTGCCCGCACGGATTCGGTGTTGTTGAGCAGCCGGGCGATGTGCAGGTAGGAAACCGTCTTTCCAAAAGGAACGCTAAGCAGGGCTTGCCATACTTTTTGCTGAAAGTCCGTTCCAGTCTGTACCATAGGGAATGTAAACGCACGGCGCTCACCGTGAAAGTATTCTTCCAGTTGCCGAACGCACTCCCGCAGGCATTCGGGGATTTCATCCGTCAGGCGAACGTTCTCATCGCTGAAGAGCACCGAAGTAATGGCATTTTCGTGGCCCTTAATTTCAAGAACACCCAGAGGGGAGGGATAATAAAAGGTTTGAACAGGCATCGGATCAATGTTGGCCGAATTTCGTACAATTTGGGTAATTCCCTTTACTTTTACACGCCTTGCCCTATTATAGCCTGTTCAGAGCGTACTTACTGAAGTTAGAAGTTTGAAAATGGCGGTTGGAAGGCTGTTTCAACAATTTCTCTTCAGTAACCTTTCACTCAAACCGCTATAAATAGTCTTTTTAGGCATTCGTTAAAAATTTCTTTGTTTCCGTTTTATCAGATAACCCGAGCCAATCCTTATGCAAAAAGTCAGAGCGAAAAAACACCTGGGGCAGCACTTTCTGAAAGACACGGACATTGCCGCCCGCATCGTCGGCTTGCTTTCCGGGCATCTGGGTTACAATCAGGTGCTGGAAGTGGGGCCGGGCATGGGTGTACTCACTGACTTTCTGTTGGAACAAAGTGCTTACCAGACCTGGCTGGTGGACATTGACCGGGAGTCGATTGCCTTTCTGCAGAACAAGTATCCGACCTTGGGTGAGCGAATCATCCAGGGCGATTTCCTGCGCCAGCCGCTGGATCAACTGTTTCCGGCTTCTTTCGGGCTCATTGGCAATTTCCCCTACAACATTTCTTCCCAGATTCTTTTCAAAGTGCTGGAGTACAAAAACCAGATTCCGGAAGTAGTTTGTATGCTGCAGAAGGAAGTAGCGCAACGCATCGCTTCCCCTCCCGGTAACAAGGACTACGGCATTCTGAGCGTGTTCCTGCAAGCGTATTATGACATCGAATACAGTTTTACCGTGCCGCCGCACGTATTCGATCCGCCTCCCCAGGTGCAGTCGGGTGTAATCCGGCTCCGGCGGAATGGGGTGCAATCGCTGGAATGCGATGAGAAGCTATTTTTCCGGCTGGTCAAGCAAGGGTTTAACAACCGGCGCAAAACCCTGCGCAACGCGCTAAAGCCATTGGGACCCACCGAAGAAATGAACCAGAGTCCCCTGCTCGACAAACGGGCGGAACAACTGGGCGTACCCCAGTTTGTGGAACTGACCCGGATGATGGAGAAAAAAGCCGCTGCCGAAGAGTAAATCACCGACTACTACTTTGAGAGAAAGTCTGCCTAACTTGATGGTAGACTATGATTTCAATGGTATAGCCTATTCAAGATCGTTTTGTCACTTTTTTCTTGACAAAAAAGTAATCCCGGCCGCTCCGGCGTACCGGGGGAACCGCAAAAAGTCAAGCGGGGCCGCCGCCCGGCCTGTCCAATGCTGCCCCGCGCAAGGCCAACACACCCCTCGCTGGACAGGCGGCCTGCCCGCCTTTACGGATAGATGTCTTCTTAAAAAAACACCAACTATGGGATTTTACAAAAATAGCTAACTGATTTTCAAATCGTAATATACAACGGTAAGCACTATTTTAGAGAAAAAGGCAGGCTGGCCTCTTTGCCCAGCCCGTAATGGAACGAGAGGAGCGCGTCAGCCTTGTGAGAGGAAGCATTGAGCCCGTAGTGGAAAGAGGGGCCGCCAAGGCAAAGTGTCCTGTTTGCGGTTCCCCCGGTACGCCGGAGCGGCCGGGCGTCGCCACGCTGGGATTACTTTTTGGGCGGGGCCGCCGAGGCAAGCAAAAAGTGACAAAACGCTCCCACGAGTTGAAGATTTGATGGTTGAAATCCATAGTTCACGTTAAAAAAGAACTTTCTAAAGCACTAATTACTTGCCCGTTTCTTCGTTGGGGGCGTCTACCGGCTTGGATTCGGCTGAGCCCTGCTGACGCAGAAAAATGGTCAGCACGACGATAGATGCAATCGACAAAAATTCGCTCTGCCAGTTCTGAAAAGATTCGAACCAGAGCCGGGAGTTTCCTAGGTATTCGGTAAGCATTTCAGTGGGTTTGTTTTCCATCTGTTGTTCCAGGTTGTACGCCCGCCAGCTTCCCCAAACGTGCAGCCAGAAAGACAGGGCAAACAAAAGGAAGAAGGCGATACTCAGCGAATGCTTGTACAACTTTAACCAGATACCGCCCTTCCGGACCGGCCACGGCGCACCGGGTTGTGCTTTTGGCTCCCGATCTACCTCTTCTTTCTCATCCAATGATTTAGACTCAGCCGATCCCTTCTGCCGCAGCGAAATAGTCAACACCACGTAAATGCCCATTTGCAGAAACTCACTTTCCCAGTTCTCAAAGGTGGATTGAAAGAAATGACCCGTAGTCAGGTATTTGGCAAAGTTAACGGTGTGCAGGTGGTGATCCGCCAGTTCATCGTTGAATTGCTGTAAGCCAAATAAAGTCTGACCGATCCAGGAAAGCAGGAATAAGGTTAATGGGACGATAGCAAGGCTATTTCTGTACAGAAAAGAATGATTTGCGTTCGACATAGAATAGATCCGGGTACAAAATGGATTGCTCAAAAAGTAGTATTAGTACGGATTCCACCGGGCAGAGTTTGGATGACCACCGGCAACTTTCCCATTTGCCCCGCGTTCAATATCGAACCCTTAACTGGGGCTTTTTTCAATTTGACTATTCAACCATATAATAGCTATGCAGGAGCGAAAATCCATTGATGAAGTGCTGGACACCCGGCAAAAGAAGCTGGCGTTTTTTCAGAACCTGATTTTATTGGCCACTGCCGACGGCACCCTGGATGACAAGGAAAGTACCTTTCTCATCGAGTTGGGTAATAAGTTGGGACTGAGCCCTCAGGATGCCATGCCCATTGCCGATAATCTGGGCGTACTGACTTTCGTGATACCGGAAGAAGGGCTACAGCGGACACTGGAACTGCAAACGCTGGTGCAGATGATGCTGCAAGACGGGCAGATTCACGACCGTGAATATTCGCTCTGTCTGGAATACACGTATCGCGTGGGGTACAGCAAAGAGTTTCTGGACGAGATGATCCGGCAATTTACCGACAATCAGCCGATGGCTCAGTAAAGGAAACCTCTTTACTTCCTGATGATCTGAGTCAGCATTTCTACCGACTGCTCTATCTCATCCAGGTTGAGAGAGGCAAAGCCCATGCGGGTAGAATTGAGCAGTTGGCCCGGCGGATTGTACCGGAGACCATTGGAAAGATGGAGCCTTTTCTGCAACGCTTTTTCTGACAACTTCTCCAGGCGCAGTTTCGGATCAAAACGTGCCCAGATGGCCATGCCACCGTCGGGGGTTTTAAAGTCGATGACCTCTCCCAGGTGGTGGCGAAGTATTTCGCAAAAGTAATCACGGCGCTGGTGATAGGTTTTTACCGCTTTTTTCAGGTGTCTTTTGATGGCACCTTCGTGCATGAGTTCGGCAATGGTCTGCTCCATCACTGAATCGCCCTGCCGGTCGATGATGCGTCGCATCCGGGCGGCTTCCTGAATAAAATTGTTAGGTGCCACCACGTAACCCAAACGAATGGCCGGAGCAATGGTCTTGGACAAAGAACCAATGTAGATTACCATTCCCTTGGTATCGGCACTCACCAGAGGTAAGATCGGGCTACTGTGATAGTGGTAATCGTAATCGTAGTCGTCTTCGATAATGGCGAAGCCGAACTCTTCGGCCAGTGAAAGCAGCCGGATGCGGCGTTCGGCACTAAGCGTGACGGTGGTTGGGTGGTGGTGGTGCGAAGTTACGTACAAAGCCCGGATGCGCTGTTTCTCGCACACGTCCCGCACGTGCTGCACACTCAAGCCACATTCGTCTACGGGGACCCGAACCAGTTGAGCCCCGGCGTTCTGAAAAGTAATGTCAGCCGTGAAGTAATTGGTTTCACCCACAACCACTTTGTCACCCGGAGAAATAAGTGCCTGCGTTGTGAGGTAAATACCCATTTGGCTGCCCCGCGTCAGGAGCAGGTTTTCCGGGTTGGTATGCAAGCCCCGCGTTAGGTTCAGATAGTCCGACAGTTCGTTTCGCAAATTGACATTGCCGTGGGTGTCTACGTACGAAAGATACTGCCGGGCGCTACTGCGCTTCACAATGGCTCGGTACGTACGGGCAATCTCCTCCATCGGAGCCAGTCGTTCGTCGGGAAAGCCATCATTGAATCCCAACAGGCCATTGTACAGTACCAAAGGCTGGTTGGTGAGGGGATTGATAGGAAGTGCAAAGCCGGTATGCGAAGGAAACTGGGCTTTGGCTGTCTGTTTCTGGACTAATTTCTGTGGACTGGTTTCCGGCAGAATGCGGCTCACAAAGGTGCCTTTGGAAGGAATGGTTTCAATCCAGCCCTGGGCAAGCAGTTCTTCAAAAGCGGCTACCACCGTTTTGCGGTGTACTTCCAGGTCTTCGGCCATGGCCCGGGTGCCAGGCAGCTTCGTGCCAGGCTGAATTACGCCCCGCCTGATTTCCCGGATCAGCCCATTGGCAATTTGCAGGTAGACGGGCACCGATGAAGTTTTGCTAAGCTGAATAATGCTGGGATAAGGAAGTGAAACCGGACTACTCATGTTGTAAAAACTGGATGGTGTGACTAGTCCTGTAAATGTATAGGTTTGTGAATTGAAAAACCTAAATTCTTTTTCCATGACCCAGGATTTGATCATTTCTCCTCCCCAGCCCGAAGAGTATCCCGATTGGGTAAAAGGCTACGTAGCATGCGTAAAGTCATCTGACCTGCTGGCCTTTCTGCAAACCAGCCACGACCAGACCTTGCTACAGGTAGCCACCTTCAGCGAAGAGAAGTTGAATTATCGCTATCAGCCGGGGAAGTGGACCATTAAGGAAGTACTGGGGCACATTATCGATACGGAGCGCATTATGGCTTACCGGGCGTTGCGTTTCGCGCGGAAGGACCCCACCGAACTACCCGGCTTCGATCAGGACCTTTTCGTAGAGAATGCGAATACCCAGCAACGAAGCATCGGTGACATTCTCAATGAATATTCCTTCGTGCGCAAATCGACCATTGAACTGTTCCGAAGCTTTGATGAACACATCCTTTCCCAGGTTGGAGTAGCCAATCAGAAGCGGATCAGCGTGCGGGCGCTGGGTTATACCATTGCTGGCCACGAAGTCCACCACTGGAACGTCATCCGGGAAAGGTATTTGTGAAGATTGCAGGATTATTTTCTGTTTCGGTCCAGGGCCTTTCACTTTTTGCCTGCTTTGGTTGACTCCATGGCTAAGAACGAATAAAAGATGACTGGTAAATAGCACAAAAGGTTTAGGCCCACTCAATACCAGGTCAACCCATCAATACATTAACAAATCAGCACATTAGCCAATCAACCCATGAATATTGTTCGTGCGGGCTTACCTGAACTGGATCAGGTGGTTCGCTTATTCGAAGCCTATCGCGTTCATTTCCGGCAGAAGGCCGACCGGGCAGCAGCTATTGCCTTCATCCAACAGCATATGGAAAACGGCACTTCGGTCATTTTTCTGGCCTTATCGGAAGAAGGGACGGGCGTAGGGTTTACCCAGCTGTATCCTTTTTTTTCCTCACTCCGCATGAAAAAGCTCTGGCTGCTCAACGACCTGTTTGTGAGTCCGGACTACCGGGGAAAGGGTGTTTCCATCCGGCTCATTGATCAGGCCAAGGAACTGGCGCAAAAAACCGGGGCGGCAGGGCTGATGCTGGAGACCGAAAAAGTGAATGACATTGGCAACCAGCTCTATCCCCGGACGGGCTTCCATTTGTATGAGAGCAGCAACTTTTACGTCTGGGATTGCGCAGTAGTCAGTTAGAATCAGACCTTTTTTAAGCTATATCTATACCCCAATTTCATTCCTGCCCCATGACAACAGTAGAGAAAATCGACTACCAGATTGAAAAAAGCCTGTGCCTGGAGGAGTTCAGAGAGCTATTGATTGCGTCTACGTTGGGGGTACGCAGGCCGGTAGACGACCCGAAACGGCTGGCATCCATGCTACAACACGCCAATCTGATCGTGACGGCCAGGCAGGAGGGAAAGTTAGTGGGGGTAGCCCGATCGCTGAGCGATTTTGCGTTTGCCACTTACCTTTCCGATCTGGCTGTGCATCGGGATTATCAGAAACAGGGTATCGGCAAGGAACTGATCCGGCAGACCAAACTGGCCGTGCCCCAATCGAAAATTATACTGCTGGCGGCTCCGGCAGCCGTCCATTATTATCCCCACATCGGGATGACCCCTTTTGAACATTGTTTTTTGCTGGATGACGTAAATGCATTGAAATGAACAAAGACTTATTGAAAGCCTACCTGGCGCTTGCCTGCGTGTGCTTTTTCTGGGGAACGACCTACCTGGCCGTTCGCGTAGGCGTGGAAACCTTGCCGCCGCTCTGGCTGGTGGGCATCCGGCAAACCATTGCCGGATCGTTGCTCTGCGGATATTTTCTGCTGCGGGGCCAGTCGTTGCCTTCCCGGTCCGACTTTACTACGTTTTTTATCGCCGGCTTACTGATGGTAGTCATTGGCAATGGCGTGGTCGCCTGGGCCGAACTGTACGTGCCCAGTGGCTTAGCCGCCTTGCTGTGCTCCCTGGTGCCTTTCTGGATCATCGCTTTCAATTTTATGGCCGGTCACCGGGAAGGGCTCAACTACCAGACGTTCCTGGGTTTGCTGGTCGGCTTTTCCGGCCTGATCATTATCTTTTATGACAACCTGAAAGACCTGGCCAATCCGGATTACCTGGCGGGAAGCGTGGCAATCCTGATGGCCAACGCTGGTTGGGCATTCGGTACTTTCTACCTCAAACGCCGCAAATCTTCGCTGCCCCCGCTGTATTCGGCAGGTTTGCAACTGTTGCTGGGCGGACTGGTCGTAGATGCCATAGCGGTAGCGGGAGGGGTGCCTTTCCCGGCTACCATTACTTCAGAAGCGATGTGGGTGATGATTTACTTGGTCGTGATGGGATCTATTGTGGCTTATGGTTCCTACGTGTACGCCATTGCCAAGCTGTCTTCTACGGTAGTCTCTTTGTATGCTTATATCAATCCAGTGGTGGCGGTGTTGCTGGGTTGGCTCATTCTGAACGAACGACTCAACCTGTGGGTGGCATTGGCCATGACCCTGATTCTGGCCGGCGTGTACCTGGTGAATGAAAGTCAGAAAATGAAACTGCCGGCTAAACCCAAAATCAAAGCCTATGAGCCCGGATAGCCCAATCAGTCAGGCAGTAAAACTCCTTGAACTGACCGAAACGGATGTCGTTTCATACAAATCTTTCTTTCTACGTGGCCTCATCCAGCACGCAGATTGTTTCCGGATCAGTCCGCAGGATGAGGACAGTGAGATTTTTCCAACTCAGAACCGGCCGGACAGTTTTACGCTGGCCGCTCTTTCTGAAACGGGCGAATGGATGGGCGTTGTGAGCTTTCAGCGGGAAGGAGCTACGCGGGTAAAACTGCGACACAAGGGACTGCTTTTCCGGATGTACGTGGCCCATGAACACGGAGGCAAAGGAGTAGGTCGTGAGTTGGTACAGGAAGTAATCCGTCGGGCGAAAGAGCTGCCGAATCTGGAACAGATCAATCTCACCGTGATTGGGTCCAACATTCGGGCAAAAAAACTGTACGAACGAATGGGGTTCCGTACTTTTTCCGTGGAAGAAAGAGCCATCAAAAACCAGGATGAATACCTGACTGAAGAGCAGATGGTGTTGTTTCTGTAAATACTGGTTGCATAATTCACTTTTAGCTTTCATTTGTCTATGACCACGGAAGAAAGAGTCCGGCTGATCGAATCGTACGGCGATGCCTACCGGCAACTGACGGAAGCACTCAATCGCTTCCCGCGCGAAATGTGGCAGTACAAGCCGGCCGCTAATCGCTGGAGCATCCACGAAATCATTGTACACATAGCCGACAGCGAAGCCAACTCTTACATTCGAGCCAGACGGGGCATTGCCGAACCCGGTAGTTCTATCCTGGGCTATGACCAGGACAACTGGGCCGTTCGGCTCAATTACCACGACCAAAGTACCGACGACTACCTGCAATTGTTCCGTTGGCTGCGGCACACGACTTATCAATTGGTTAAAAATCAGTCCGAACCGGTTTGGCGCCAGACTTATGTCCACTCCGATAATGGTCCGACTACACTGGACGAATGGCTCAAAATTTATGAAGACCACGTACCAGGACACATCCGTCAGATGCAGAAAAACTACGAACACTGGACGGAAAACCGTTAGGTGCTTTTAATCGACCCCTCAATACTTTCCTCATTGTCATGTACAGCCCTTCGTCTTTTAAGGAAGCGGATCAGGAGAAGATCCGTGCTTTCATCCGCCAGCAGCGCTTCGGCATTCTGGTCAACAGTGTGGATCACGTACCGCTTGCCACGCACATTCCCTTTGAGCTGGTCGCGCTTGAAAACGGAGAATACGTGCTGCAAGGCCACCTGGCCCGTGGCAACGCGCAGTGGCGTCAGCTTGATCCGGATCGGGAAGCACTGGTGATTTTTCAGGGACCGCACGGCTACGTCTCTCCCCGCTGGTATGATCACGTCAACGTGCCTTCCATGAACTACATCGCTGCCCACGCGTACGGCAAACCCCGGCTGGTAGAGGATTTTGATGAAGTGTACCACATGCTGAAGCGGCAGATTGAGTCGTTTGAGGGAGAAAACGCGCATCAGTACAACATCGGACTGCTGCCCGAAAAATTTCTGAAAGCGGAGATCCGGGGCATCGTGGCCATAGAGTTTGCGATCTCCCGTCTGGAAGCCATTTACAAGCTGAGCCAGAACCGCGATGAAAGCAACTACCGGAACATACTGGCCGAACTGTCGAAAAGCCAGGACCCGCAGGACCAGGCGCTACTGGCCGAAATGCAGAAAGTGTATGAGAGTGGCGGGTATAAGCACACAGGACACTAAATATATTGAATAACAGTAAAGTTTAGATCACTAATTTCTCATTATACTACTGTGAGTCATTACCTTACAGAACAATTGATCTCTCCTCTTATAAGGTACTACTAACAAGATAATGAAGGTTTTTTTAATCTTAAAGCTGATGTTTTTAGAACTGATTGCTTTTGCCCAAGGTAGCTGGGACATCGGTTATACTAAGGTGGACTCAATTAAAAGCATTGATATTGGGAAGATAGTGCAAATTGACTTTAAGCACCAAGGGGACCTGAAAGAGAAACGCAACTCCTGGTCCATAAGAGATTATGTTGTATCCAAAGACACCGGTAAAATAATACTTGACGGAAAAAAAGAAATTTTATTTGAAAGAAGAAGAATTTATGTCGATCACGGTTCTTTCAATGACCAATATTTAGAAATAAAATCAGAGGATAATGGTTATTCGAAACGGATTTACTATGCCACCCTGTTGAAAATTGAAAGAGATAGATTGAAGTTTTCAGTCAATATTGAAACCTTTGTAGTAAAGGAAGAGCAAAAGGGAATAAGAATAAAGACAGAGGTAAAAGAAATATGGATTGACAGAAAGGACTTGGACGGTCTTATGACTCAGATATAAAAGAACATGACCATAAACTACCACCAACGTACGTTCCGCTCAGTCAGCAATACCAACAACGGAGAAGTAGGTGCGGAAACGGTTTTTCATTACCGACAGCGAGACAACTTAGTAACGGCTACCTACGAAGGTGGCAGCATTCGGTACGGCACCCTGATTGCGCTGGTTGATGAACAGGGACAGCTGGATATGCGCTACCAGCACGTCAATACCCAGGGCGTACTAATGACTGGCCGCTGTCATTCCATTCCTGAACGGCTGCCCGATGGTCGTTTGCGTCTCCTGGAAACCTGGCAGTGGACCAGCGGCGATTTATCATCCGGCCAGTCGGTGATTGAGGAAGTAAGGAAATAATCTGGAAAGGATGTACCGCTCTCATCCGTAGTAGAGGCGTTATGAACTTTAACTAAATTAATCGACCCATCCAGACGAACCAAAGGCTTGATTAGGACACAAGTATAGAAGTCTTTGAATTCCCCTCCTTTTTTCAAGGAGGGGTTAGGGGTGGTCCCTGGCGTTCAGTAAGTTACATCTGTTACCACCCCGCGCGGCGGCCGCCCAGCCCCTCCTAAAACAGGAGCCGACGCGGCGCGGGGGAGTAATACTGCTTATAATCAAATACTTATAAACATCCTATTTATAGGCTAACGTGGGACGCTTTAATAATTAAAACTCATAACGCCTGCGCTACGGATGAGATTAGATTTTGGGATTCATTGCGTCGGAGGGACTGCGCTGGGTTGCCGCGTAAGAAAAAATGAATTCATTTTTTCTTACTCCAATTCCTCAGTATTTCGACTGTGCTACTGGCTTTGGCTATACGGCGTTACTCACTCACTCCATTCCATCCATCTTCTAGCCTCCCGTCTCCTTTCCTCCCTTCTATCCTTCACTTACTGGCAAGGCCGCTTTTACTTCGCGAATGAGTGCGTGCAAATGAGCCGGATTGTTCAAGAAATCTAATTGATTGGAGTCTACCACCAGCAATTTACCCAGGTCGTATTGTTGAGTCCAGTTCTCGTAATGCTCATTGAGGCTTCGCAGATAATCTTCGCTGAGGTTGCGCTCGTAGTCGCGGTTGCGCAGGCGGATCTGGTGCGTCAGTTTGGGTAAGTCCGCTTTCAGGTAGATCATCAGATCGGGAGGGCGTACCAGGCTGCTCACCGATTGAAAGAGCGCCATATAATTGTCAAAATCACGCCGCGGCATAATACCGGTGGTATACAGGTTCGTGGCAAAGATGTGGGCATCTTCGTAAATGGTCCGGTCCTGAATTACGCTGTGTTCCCGCTGGCGGATTGTATGCACCTGGTTGAAACGGGAGTTGAGAAAGAAAACCTGCGTATGAAAGGCCCAGCGCGGCATATCTTCGTAAAAATCTTTCAGGTAGGGATTGTCTTCTACTGCTTCGTAAAACACCTCCCAACCAAAATGCTGGCCCAGTAAAGCCGCCAGGGTGGTTTTACCCGCTCCGATGTTTCCCGTAATAGCCAGGTGCATAAATTGAAGGATTGAAGGACTGATGGATTGAATGAAATAACTTTTAAATGTAATTAGGTATTGACTTTCCAGGGATGGGCATCGCTTCTGAAAGCTGATTGCTAATCAGTTTGATACTTTAATAAAGCAAAGTGGCCACCCAATACCCGACATTTCAATCCATTATTCGTTTTCCGCTTCGATCAGGTCGCGGATTTGCACCAGCGTGACGTTGTTGCGGGTACGTTTCAGGATAGTAAATTCGTAGTCGTCCAGCACCAGTTTTTCGTTGGCGTCGGGTATGCGACCCAGGTTGAAGCTAAGCATGCCCGACAAGCTTTCGTAATCTTTGCTTTCGGTCAGTGGATGGGGCAAATGCTCGTTTACGTCGGCAATGGGGGCAGAGGCCAGGATGCGGTATTCGGCTTCATTGACCTTTTCTACAATGGGAATCTCATTATCGTACTCATCCTGAATCTCCCCGACCAGCTCTTCCATAATGTCTTCCATCGTGATAATGCCCTCCGTACCGCCGTACTCGTCTACAACCACTGCCATGTGGATTCGGTCACGCTGGAACTGCCGGAGGAGCCGCGTAATCTTTTGGTTTTGCGGAACAAAGTGAATGGGTCGGATCAGCGCTTTTACGTCTACTTCCTGTTGCTTACGCAGTAGCACCAGAATATCCTTCACGTAGACAATCCCAATGATGTTGTCGAGCGAATCGCGAAAAATGGGCATCCGGGAAAAACCTTCTTCGATAATTCGTTCAATCAGCAAATCGTTGTCCAGGTTGGCATTGAGCGCCACCATCCGCGTACGGGGCACCATCACCTGCCGGGCGGTGCGTTCCGAAAAGTCAAAAGCATTTTTAATGATGTCGTAGTTGTAGCTTTCCATCGTACCACTGTCTTTGCCCTGCTCTACCAGATAACGGATCTCTTCCGGGCTGTGTACCCCTTCGCCGTGGACCGGTACGACACCCAACAGTTTAAGCACCCAGTTAGCAAAACCATTGAGTGCCCAGATAACGGGCCTAAAGAACTTATAGAACCACTTCAGTGGATGAGTTACAGCTAAAGTTACTGGCTCGGGCTTCTGAATAGCCAGCGACTTGGGTGCCAGTTCGCCGAAGACAATGTGTAGCACCGTAATGATGATGAAAGCAAAGATGACGGGAAAATAGGAAATCAGGATGGAAATAAAATCGTTGATAATGACAGGAACGGGCAAATTCAAACGGCCGTCAGTACGAAGACCGATTATTTCAAACAACCGGACAATATAATGTTCCAATCGCCCGCCAAAATAACCCAGACCCAGACTGGCAATGGTAATTCCCAACTGCGTGGCCGACAGGTAAGCATCAAGTTTTCCCAACATTCCTTTGGTAACTTCGGCCGTCTTACTGCCCGCTTTGATCATTAATTCAATCTGGGACGCCCGTACTTTCACAATCGCAAATTCCGCCGCAACAAAAAAGCCGTTCAGGAATACCAGAAAGAGGGTTACAACAATATCAAAAAGCATACATAGGGTTTATAATCCACCGTAAACGTACAAAGATTCACAGATGTTCCCGCTAAATGGCTGGCATATAAAAGAAGCCTCTGAGTTGAATAAATAAGGATTCTTCCGTGATAGGGTGATCACCAGTTCCTCCGTTTTAATCTTTCCCATATTGCTTATATTTGCAACCTGATTGTTTGACCAAACACCTGGCTGAAACCAGGAACGTTGACTTATGAAACCCTACCGGATTTTACTGTATTACTGCTACACCCCCATTGCCGACCCCGAAGCTTTTCGGGAAGAACACCACCTTTTCTGCCTGGAGAACAACCTGCGGGGCCGCATCATCGTGGCCGCCGAAGGATTGAACGGCACCGTATCGGGGCTGGCGGCCGATTGCGAACGCTACATGGCGCACTTGAAAGCCGATCCGCGTTTTGCTGCCATCGATTTCAAAGTGGAAGCACACGACAAAAATGCTTTTCAGAAGCTGCACGTGCGCGTGAAGTCGGAAATCGTGCACGCCGATCTGCCACATATCGATCCCAACCAACGCACGGGCGTTCACCTGGCCCCGGCCGAATTCAAGAAGCTGAAAGACCAGGAAGACGTGGTTATTCTGGACGTACGTTCCAACTACGAACACCAACTGGGACGCTTCAAGAATGCCGTGACGCTGGACATCGAGCACTTTCGGGAATTTCCGGAAAAGGTGAGCGAACTGGAGCAGTTTAAGGACAAGAAAATCCTGACTTATTGTACCGGTGGCATCAAGTGCGAAAAAGCCAGTGCTTTTTTGCTGGAACAGGGTTTTGAAAACGTGTATCAACTGCACGGTGGCATCATTAAATACGGGTTGGAAGAAGGAGGGGAGGATTTTGAAGGGAAATGCTACGTATTCGATAACCGCCTGGCGGTTGACGTGAACCGCGTCAATCCGGCGGTGATTTCCCGCTGTTACGTCTGCGATACCATCAGCGACCGGATGGTGAACTGCGCCAATCCGAACTGCAACGTCCACGTGCCCATCTGTGAAAAATGCGGCTGGGAAATGGAAGGCGCGTGCTCCCCGGAATGCAAGACGCACCCGGAAAAACGACCTTTCAACGGAACCGGCTACTACGTAAAAGATCCCAATGGCTACAATCCCTACCTGAACGCCAAGCGGAAGAAAGTGGATGCGGCCAGTCTGAAAGTAGATCAATAAACACTGGCGATTCAAAACGGCTTACCGGAAGAGAAAATGGACGACAGCCGCTCCGTTTGCTCTTCCGGCTTTTTATTCCTTCAAACTCCTCTTTTCGTTCATCCCCTTTCTCCCGTACGTCTTATGATTCCTGCTTCCGAACTGATTCTCAACGCCAATGGTAGCATTTACCACCTGGGGCTGCGTCCGGACGACCTGGCCGATACCGTGTTGGTGGTAGGCGATCCGGAGCGGGTATCCATGATTTCCCGCTACTTCGATGGTGTAGAGTTGAGAATCAACCGGCGGGAGTTTGTGACGCATACCGGACACATCGGCAATAAGCGGCTGACGGTGATTTCCAGCGGCATCGGAACCGATAACGTAGAAATCCTGATGACCGAACTGGATGCGCTGGTGAACGTAGATTTGACAACCCGCGAAGTAAAAACTGCCCGCAAATGCCTGCGGATTATCCGGATCGGCACTTCCGGTAGTTTACAGGCCGACATTCCGGTCGATAGCTACGTGGCTTCCGCATCGGCCGTGGGACTGGATACGCTGATGTGCTTCTACCAACTTCCCCAAACGGAACAACAGCAGGCCATTACCCAAACCCTGCAACAGCGGCTGGGGTTGCCTTTTCAGCCGTATTGTGTTCCCGGTTCAGCCGATCTGAAAGCCCGGTTTGGTTACGATATGTTTGAAGGCAATACCGTGACCTGCCCCGGCTTTTATGCGCCTCAAGGGCGGGAAATCCGGCTGGCGCTGAAGGTGCCGGGGCTGGTGCAGGAACTGAATGGATTTGATTACAACGGTTACCAGCTCACTAATTTTGAAATGGAGACGGCCGGTTATTACGCCCTCTGTCAACTGCTGGGGCATGACATGCTTTCACTCAATGCCATCGTAGCCAACCGCATCGCCCACCAGTTTTCTACCGACGGAGAAAAAGTCATCGACGGACTGATCCGGAAAGTGCTGGAACGGATTTGAACAGTAAACAATAGACTACTTGTAAGTCAATTATCGGTTGGTTATTCTCCGATTAATGTTCGCGGCAGCATCATCAAAAACGGCCATGCTTCATCGTAATTCAATTCATCATACTCTATTCCTAAAGCCCTGATGTATTTATAATAGGATTGATGCTGTTTGTAATACATCTTTTCGCTCTGAATAAACCATACTTTCGGGCCAAGTTTCTGGGCTAAAAACCATTTTTCCATCAAACGGGCACTTCTTCCATTTCCATCATTCCAGGGATGAATCTTCACGAAAACCAAATGAATCATCGAAGCATAGAAAAACGCTTCCTCTATAGAAATGGGTTGGTCGAGCAACACTTTGATATCCGAAAAAAACTTTTCCATTTCCTGTGGCACTACCTGCGGTACTGCCGCCACGTATTCAATTTTTCCATCTTCAGTGGCCACGTACATATTTTGTGTGCGGTATTTGCCCTGCCAGGCAGAAGCAACCAGGTGTTTGCTTAAAAGTTTATGTGCTTCTTTTACATTGCGCTCATTCAGTACATTTTGCTGTGCAAATAAGTAGGCATAGTATAAATCATCTATTTTTTTGGCATAATCGGGTTGGAAAGCAATGCCATCCCGTTTGTGTTTGATGTAGCTATCTAATTCAACGTTTTCACCTTCAATCTTACTGCTGAATACCGAGGCAACCGAAGTGTAAAAACTAAAATTGGGAGTGGACAATTCGGCGTCCTGCAAAGCATCCAGGGCCTTTTGCAATCCTCCCGGTACTTCCGCTAAGTACTGATTGAGTAGTGCTGAAGGTATAATTTTCAACTCCATAATCTATGAGAGGTGGGCGTTATTGAAAAGCGACTTTGAAAGCCTTTATTATGTTTTAATTCTACTTTCTCCCGCAGTTGTCATCCGTCGGTGCCTTAACCCAATCAGCACATTATCAGGTATTCAGGCTGGATTTTTCGGGGTATTTGGCTTTGAACTGCCGGTAAAAGGTCTGGATTTCCTGCAGGTCTTTTTCATAGTTCCCGGTAGGATAGAAAAGGTCGCCGAAGCCGGCGGTTTTGGTGCCATAATCCAGATAACCCAGCGCAATGGGCACGCCGGCACCCAGGGCCGTGCGGTAAAACCCCGATTTCCACTCCTTCACGTAGCTGCGCGTACCTTCCACCGGGATCATCATAATCAACTCCTCTCTTTCGCCAAACATCCGGATCATCGATTCGACCAGGTTGTTGTTTTTGGAACGATCTACCGGAATGCCGCCCGTAGCCCGCATCAGAATGCCCAATGGAAAGCGGAACAGGGAGTTTTTGGCCAGGAAACGAATGCGTACCCCGGCCGCGTACAAAGTAGCCAGGCAGATGGGATAGTCTTCATTGCTGGTGTGCGGTGCCGCCACCAGCACACACTTTTTGATGTGCGGTGGTAGTACGCTGGCCGTTTTCCAGCCGATTATTTTCAGGTATAACTGACAGAGCCATTTCATAGTTGAGAGGAGGAAGGTAGGTGCAAATTAGGGAGTCAAGCCCAATAAATAGTTACGCGGTCATAGATAGTTTTATATTTGACGGCCCGTAGAAATTGGATCTTTCCCCTTATTTTCGCCAAAAATTTGGAATGGAAGAGCACCTCAACCCCTGGCAAACCCTCAACTCCCGCACTGTTTACGAAAATCCCTGGATCTCCGTTCGACACGAAGACGTCATCAATCCCGGTGGTGGAAAGGGAATTTACGGAGTCGTGCACATGCGCAATAAAGCGACGGGCGTAGTGCCGATCGATGCCGAGGGCAATACCTACCTGGTGGGGCAATACCGGTACACCCTCAACGAATACTGCTGGGAAATACCCGAAGGCGGCAGCCCCGAAGGCACCGATCCGCTGGAATCGGCCAAGCGGGAACTGCAGGAAGAAACCGGCTTTACCGCCGCCAGGTGGACCACCATTGCCCGTATTCACACCTCCAACTCCGTTACCGACGAAGAAGGGTTTATCTATATGGCCGAAGAACTCACTGCCGGCGATACCAATCCCGAAGAAACGGAAGACCTGAAAGTCTGGAAATTGCCACTGAAAGAAGCAGTACAAATGGTGATGGACAACCGCATTACCGATGCCATCAGCGTGGCCGGATTGTTGAAAGCCGCCCGCCTGAAAGGAATTTAGACCCAGGCTTCAGAACCGCAGGATAATGCCCGCCGCATTGCCGGATAAAGTCAGGTTGTCGAACAGGCTTTTGGCGGCATTCAGGTGATGGTGCTGAAACAGGTACAAGGCCACGTCGAAGAGCAGCAGGAAGCCTCCCTGTAACATGACCGACCGGCCAAAGCCCCGAAACCGATCCCGCGCATCACCAGCTTCCTGACGATTGCCGCGTTCCAGCAGGTACAATCCGCCCAGTACGTAAGCCACGTCCAGACCGGCATTTAACAAGAGTATCTTTTCCGTTGAAAAATGTTCCTTCAGCGAAGCATACGCCGAAAGCGCACGGTCATCAGACGTGGCGGCTTTGTAATAGCCAAAACCCGCAATGGCCAGGTTGACGGCATTCCAGTAGACGTTCATCTGATGAAAAGCCCGGTCTTCTCCGCTGGTATGGGCAATGCGGAGCCCGTTCAACCCGATATTACCCACCGCCCAGGTGCCCAGCACGGCCATTCCCACCCGACTGATGTGCTGACGTTGGGCATTGAAACCGGACAGGTCGGGTGCTGATGACTGCGCGTAAACCCAGTGCATGCTCAGGGCAACGAAGCAGAAACCCAGCAGCCATGGCTTGTGATAAATGCGGAAGAATACTGGCATAAGCGAACAGTTGAAAGGGAAAGATACATCATTTAACTGCTCTGTCTGTCAAATGTTTGGTGTCGGATACCAATTGTGCGCTCCGATGGGCAACGGAGCTTTTTATTTCAGAAAAATGCGTTGCTTACACATCTTTTTCAGGTTGAAATCGTATCCTTATTCGATCCATTTTTTAACCCTAAACAAATTATCACCGCTATGAAACTGGAAACCCTCAGAAATTTGTACATCTCTCAGCTTCAGGAGATATACAGTACCGAAAAACAAATTGTGGCTTCCCTGCCTAAAATGGTCAGTGCCGCCACCAATCCCAAGCTAAAGGCGGGTCTGGAAAAGCACCTGGCTCAGACCAAAAACCAGGTAAAACGCCTGGAGCAGGTCTTTCAGTCGCTGGGAATTGATCCGGCCGGAGAAACTTCCAAGCCGATGTTAGGATTGGCTGCTGAAGGGAAGGAAATACTGAGTTCCGGAGGAGATGCGGATGTACTGGATGCAGCGATCATTGCTGCCAATCAGAAGATAGAACACTATGAAATTGCCAGCTACGGCACCATTCTGGCCTACGCCAAATTGCTGGGCGATCAGCAGACCATCAAGCTGTTGAAAGTGTCGCTGGAAGAAGAGCGGTATACCGATAAGCAACTAACGGTACTGGCCGAAAGCATGGTCAATCCGAAGGCAGTACGTGCCAGCGGCTTCTCTGATTCCGGTTATTCTTATAATAATGGCAGTGGTCTTTCTTTCTCTGCCATTCTGATTGGGGCTGCCGCTGGAGTAGCTGCCGGCATGTTACTGGCTCCTTCTACCGGAACGGATACCCGCAAAAAAATCATCGATGGAGCCATTGCCCTCTGGGATCAGGTGGGCGGCCAGGCCAGCAACCTGTCTGATGTAGCCCGCAACAAGGTGAAGCAGATTGTAGGCGATCAGTCTGATGCGGATACCGGTTATTCAGCGGATCGGAACACCGGCTTTGGTGGACAGCCCGCCGGTATCTGATCGTAGGGTATTCTTTTTCTTACAAAGGCGGCGGATTCGTCGCCTTTGTTATTTCCCACTTGACATCTAAACAGTTTTGTGGTGGTTATTCATTTTTTGATTCGGACCCGACGCTGTTTTCTGTTCTGGTTTTATTTCGCTCCTGGTTAACCCCAAGGGACTTTACTGATCATGGTCTGGCTTTGTTCGTCTCAGATTTTTTTTTCTAGATTTGTTCACATAAATGACAGCGCATGGTATTTGTTTATGGTTTAGGAACGGGTCTGGCGTTGAGTCTCATGCTGGGCACCGTTTTTTTCGCGCTGATTCAGATCAGTATCGATAACGGGTACAAAGGCGGCTTGCTCATTGCCCTGGGGGTGATCACTTCCGATGCCATTATGATTACCCTCACCATTTTCGGTACCCGGTTGTTTCCGCCCATCGACCATTTTGAAATGTATGCCAGTGTAGTGGGTGGGTTGTTATTGCTTACGCTGGGGCTGACCAGTATTTTTAGAAAAGCGCCCCGGTTGGTATATCCCAAATCCCGTTTGGGTAATTTTGTCTACTTTTTCTCCAAAGGATTTTTGCTCAATGGGCTGAACCCGGCCAATTTTTTTATTTGGGTAGCCATCACGACCAACATTCACGCGAATTTACAGTACACGCATACCCAGACATCGCTCTACTTTCTGGGTTGTCTGCTGGCCATTTTCCTGACCGAAGCCGCCATCGCCGTGTTTGCCTATCGCCTGAAGCAATATTTTACGCCCCGATTGCTCTCTTATGTTAACAAGGTAGCGGGTTCCGCATTCGTCGTATTCGGACTGCGCCTGCTCTGGACAGCCATGAAGGGAGGGTAATGAGTGATTGAGTGATTGAGTGATTGAGTGATTGAGTGATTGAGTGATTGATATTTCCTTAATAGGCTGATTGCTGAAAGCTGATGGCTTAACGTATGTTCCCTGCGCTTTTCAATCCCGTTCGTCCGATTACCTGGCGGGGCCGCTGGCTGGTGGCTTTGCTGCGGTTATTGTACCGGATCGTAGCGCTCTGGAAAGGAAAGCGCTGGCAAATGCCGCCTGTTCATATGGAGGAAAGCCCGCGCTATATGAGCAAAGAAGAAGTCATTTACCTGGGGTACAAGTACTATTACCAGCCACCCTCCGTGTTCGATCCTGCCCTGGTCCGACACTTTCGGGAGCAGCACCTGGATTTTTCTCCACCCACCGGGTTTGAGTCCGAAAGCCGGATCACCCTGAGCGCCGGAGGCGACCTGATGCCCTACGAATGGATCGTGCCCGAAGCTACCCCCCACCTGTGGGACGAAACCGGAGACTTTTTCTTTTCTTCCGACCTGGTGTTTGCCAATCTGGAAACACCCATCGACCCCGCGCGACCGCCTTCGCTGGTACCCGAAGTGATGCTCAACGACATGCTGTTCAACGGTTCACCGGAAATGTTTGCCATTTTCAGCGGTCAGTCGGGGACAGGCAGGCGATTCCGGGGCTACGACGTACTTTCTACGGCCAACAACCACAGCCTGGATATGGGAGAGCAGGGCGTTTATCAAACCATCGACTTTCTGGAAAAGCAGGGAGTAGCTTTTACTGGCACTGCCCGCCACGCCCGGGAAACAGAGGCATTTCCCATCCTGGAACGCCACGGCATCCGAGTGGCCTTTCTGGCTTTTACGTATTCGCTCAATCAGTTTGAGCCGCCGGCCGGAAAAGAATGGCTGGTCAATTACCGGCGTCTGAATCAGCCGGGCTGCTCCATCGAACCGATTATTCGCCAGGTTCAACAAGCCAGGGAACGGGGGGCTGACGCCGTGGTGCTTTCGCTGCACGCCGGTTTTGCCTATCAGCCTTACCCAATGGCGCACACTGTCGACTTGTTTCACCGCATTTTCGAACAGGCCGGCGTCGACATCATTCTGGGCGGTCATCCGCACGTGGCCCAGCCCATGGAAAAGTACGTTTTCAAAGATCCTTTTACCGGTATGACCAAGCCCGGCTTTGCCATCTATTCCCTGGCCGACTTCGTGGCATACGATATTTTCGTGTGGGACCGCATGCCCGTGATGCTCAAACTGGCCATTGAAAAGGGAAAGATCGGCGATCGCACGCATACGCAGGTGACCGGCGTGGAAGTGCTGCCGGTGTATAACTGGGGAAACAAAGACCCCCGACAAGTCCGGCAAATGCGCTTTCTGGATCTGAAAAAAACCGTGGCTAAGGTACAGAATGGCCAGGTGCCACCCTTTATGACCGACGCCTGTGTACAGGAATTACGTGAACTAAATCGGTACTGCGATCAGTATTTTTTACCCATCAACCGCCCTTTGCGCAGTTCATTATCTTAAACTTTTAGGCAATTACGCGTTCCTTCGGACTTAAGGTCATTGCCTAAAATACAGCAAGGCTCGTAATCCGCTGAAATACCTAATTTTTCGAAATAGGCATCTCCTCTTTCTGGTCTACGTATACGATGAGAAATCCGTGTTTGTACACGCAACCGGTCAATACTGCCTTTCTCATACTCAATCATCCATTTTAACCAGCTAACTTATGAAAGCACTTGTGTTTCACAAACCCAAAGACGTTCGTGTGGATACCATCGAAGATCCTACTATCCAGCACCACGAAGATGTCATACTCAAAGTTACTTCCACTGCCATTTGCGGCTCAGACCTGCACATTTACAATGGCATGTTTCCGCAACCCCGCAATATGGTGCTGGGACACGAATTTATGGGCATTGTGGAAGAGGTAGGCAAGGGAGTAACACGCGTGAAGAAAGGCGACCGGGTCGTGGTTCCTTTTCCCATTGCCTGTGGAAAATGTCACTTCTGTTCGATGGAGTTGCCTACCCATTGCGAAAATTCCAATATCGAAAACTACGGTCCGGAAGGGGCGCTGTTAAAAGGCAAAGGAGCAGCTTTGTTCGGTTATACCGATCTGTACGGAGGCTATAATGGGGGGCAGGCCGAATACGTACGGGTGCCGTTTGCCAATTACGGTCCTCGCGTGGTGCCGGAAGGTATCACTGATGAACAGATCCTATTTATGACCGATATTTTTCCCACCGGCTGGTCGGCCATCGATTGGGCAGAGATGAAGGGCGGCGAAACGGTAGCAGTATTTGGTTGCGGTCCCGTCGGGATTATGGCCCAGAAAGCCGCCTGGTTGCGGGGTGCCAGCCGGGTGATTGGCATTGACATTCAGGATTATCGCCTGGAGATGGCCCGTCGGACTGCCAAATCCGAGACGATCAACGCTTCGCAAGTAGACCCGGTAGAGGTAATCCGGGAAATGACGGGTGGCTACGGGGCCGACGTTTGCGTAGATGCCGTAGGAATGGAAGCCGATCGTTCATTCATGGAAAAGGCGCTGAATGTGGTGCAGCTGGAGAAAGGCACAATGAAAATTCTGGAAAAGTGTATGGATGCCGTGCGTCGGGGCGGAGTGGTAACGGTAGTGGGGGTATATGGTACGCCCTACAACAATTTTCCCCTGCACCAGTGGTTCGACAAAGGTATCAAGCTGATCGGCGGACAAGCCTGGGTACAGCGCTACATCGATCACCTCATTACGCTGCTGCAGGAAGGCAAAGTGGTGCTGGATGACATCATCACCCATACCGTGCCGCTGAGCGAAGCGGCACGGATGTACGACATTTTCAATAAGAAGGAAGACAACTGCGTGAAGGTAGTCCTCAAGCCTTAAGGGAAATAATCTAAATCAAAATGGGCCGCGCATTCTTATTGAGTTCGCGGCTCATTTTGGATTTATACCTATTGGGATGGGAGCGGGCAACCGTTGCGTCCTACCGGGTAATTCCTGTTAAAGGCAGCCCTATCTTTTCCAGATCACTTCCAGCCGGGTGGCTTCGGAGAAGTCCGGGCATGTATTGCGTCCGGCAATGCCGCCGAATTCGCAGATTACCTGGCCTTCACAATTCACCACTGTGGTTAGGTTATCGGCACACTGATTACACATATCCACCAAATACACCGTTTTTCCCTTATACGCATAACTGACTATCTCTGCCGGTGGATAATATTCATGGGAATCGGCACTTGAATCAGGGGTTTGGTCATCAATCAGTTGTTTTAACCAAGGCAGATCCTGAGCCGGATTGGATACCCCGCAACTTTGCAGACAAGATTCGTTTTTACATGCGCTGAGCGTAGCAATGAATAAAATGAGCAGACAGGCTTTTCGCATAGGGAGTTTCTTTTTGCATAAGACCCAGTCAGTTGACTCTAAGTTGTAAAGCAGCAGAAGTAAGGATGGTACTGACGTGCTGCTGGTTCTTCATTCTTATTTAATGACAAAACCAGTGCTTGCTTACACCATTTCCGTGCTCACGAAGTTTTCCCACTCTTCGTACTGGTTCTTTTTCAGCACCCGGGGAAACTTGTTCTGTCCGCCTTCCTTTCCCTTCATTTTCATCCATTTGTAAAAAGTTTCCGAAGGGAGTACTTTCACCAGCACCTCTTTCAGGGCGGCAATGCGTTCTACGCGGTAATCGTCGTTGAGTTCCTTCAGTTTTTCGTCCAGCTTGTCGCGGAGCAGGTTGGGCTCAATGGCGTCGTCGGTGCCGATGTACCACTGGTGGGCAAACATGCTCTGATACGGAATGCCCGCTACCGTAAACTCGCGGATATTGACGTTCAACTCCTTAGAAACCAGTTCGATGGCCTTGTTCATGTTATCTACTGACAGGTGTTCGCCACAGAGACTGAGGAAGTGCTTGGTACGTCCGGTAATGATGATTTCGCTCTCTGCAACGGACACGAAGCGAATCACATCGCCGATGAGGTAACGCCAGGCCCCGGCGCAGGTAGAAAGCAGAATGGCGTAATCTTTTCCTTCCTCTACTTCATCGATCATCAGCGTCTGGGGCTGGTCGATGATTTCGCCGTCGGCATCGAAGTTTTCGGAAGTAAAAGGCACGAACTCAAAGAAAATCCCATTGTTCAGCACCATTCGCATGGAGCGGCGGCCGGGCAGTGCCTGATACGCGATGAAACCTTCCGAAGCCAGGTAAGTTTCGATGTAAGTGATGGGATGTGCCAGCAACTTTTCAAACCCTTTTCGGTACGGATCGAATGAAACGCCTCCGTGGGTGTATACCATCAGGTTGGGCCAGATGTCGTGAATGGTGTCGACTTTATAATAGTCGATGATGCGTTCCATCAACAGCTGAATCCAGGCTGGTACGCCCACAATGACGCCAATATCCCAACTGGGGGCCTTCTTGGTGATTTCGTCCAGCTTGTTAGTCCAGTCGGGATTCCGCGCAATTTTTTTACCTGGCTTATAAAAATGCTGGAACCAGAAAGGAAGCTGACTGGCACTGATTCCGCTGAGGTCGCCTTCAAAGAACGTTCCGTTAAAATTGAGGTGGGTGCTGCCTCCCAGCATCAGAATGCCTTTTTCGTACAGCTTACCGGGTAGGTCCGGATAATTGGAAAGGGAAAGAATCTGCCGGATACTGGTCCGCCGGATGGCCTTTGCCATATCCCGCGTAATGGGAATGTGCTTGGTGGAAGCTTCGGAAGTGCCGGAACTGAGCGCAAAGTAGCGCGTTCTTCCCGGCCAGCAGATGTCATATTCACCCGCTTTGGTACGGTGCCACCACGCTTTGTATATTTTGTTGTAATTATAAACGGGTACGTTCTGACGGAATTTCTGGTACAAATCGCCTTCCGTATGCATCCGGCCCTTCGACCGCAGGATGGTCTCAAAGTCGAATTTTCGACCGAATTCCGTAAACTGTGCCTTGGTCAACAGTTTTCTCAACTCCCGGTTTTGCAGGTCGAAGGGCGTGTGCCTTTCCTGCTCTACCATTTTGCGGAGCTTGATCCCTCTTTTTAATAATGATCCCAGTATAGCCATGTCGATGATCAATGAACAGTTAACGGTAAACAGTTAACGGTGAATAAGTAATTGAACAAAATTGTTTATAACATACACTTAGGACAAAGTGCTAATTATCAGAGCCCTGCACTTATACACTTTGTACTTTAAACTGTTCACTCACTTAATAGATTGGGTGGTAAATGAATAAAAGGCAGTTATTTTAAAACGGACGTTTTTGAATGAGCCGCGTTTAAGCATCCCATGCGCTTCCGCGTAATAAGGCAAGCCCAATCTGTTTTCAGACTTATTTAGTATAGTAATCATTATCTACAGTAAACAGTTATCAGTATACAATTTATTACTTACTGATAACTGATAACTGATAACTGTTTACTGTAATCCCCAGCCATTCAGCGCTGTCAGGGCGTGGTAAGCCGTGAGGTCGTACATACAGGGCACGATGGAGACGAAATTACGGGCCAGGGCCCATTCGTCCGTATCTTCTCCCTTATCGTGATTCACGAAGCTGCCGGTCATCCAGAAGTAACGCCGACCGGTCGGATCTTTGCGCATATCGAACTCCTCCTGCCAGGAAGCATTGGCCTGACGGCAGATCTTAATGCCCTTGATTTCGCCCGCCGATTTGGCCGGAAAGTTGACGTTCAGGGCGATGCCTTCGGGCAAACCGTGTTTCAATACCTGCTGCGCGATCTGTTTCACGTAGGCCCGGGTATGCGAAAAATCGGCTTCCAGTGAATAATCGCAGAGCGAAAATCCGATGGCAGGCAGGCCTTCAATGGCCGCTTCGATGGCCGCCGACATGGTGCCGGAATAGAGTACACTTACGGACGAATTGCTGCCATGGTTGATGCCGCTTACGACCAGATCAGGACGGCGGTCTTTGAGCACGTGGTGTTTGGCCAGTTTCACGCAGTCGGCCGGAGTACCCGAGCATTCGTACGCCGTAATGCCATCGAAAGCGATGGAACTGTCCAGTCGCAGGGTATCGCCGACCGTAATGGCGTGTCCCATACCCGATTGCGGGCTATTGGGTGCTACCACTACCACTTCGCCCATTTCACTCATTACTTCTACCAGGGTTCGAATGCCCCGCGAAGTAATTCCGTCGTCATTGGAAACCAGAATTAAAGGTTTTTGCTTGGCCATATGTATTTCTTAAGAACGATATTGATCTCAACCGGGCGCAAAGGTAAGGCATTGCGCATATAAAACGGGGAGAAATGGATTTTTATGCCAAAGTGCTACCCGATTGGCATTCATGGATTCAATGTGCAGTGGGCAGAGATTCCATCTTTTGAAAAGACAGAATCTCATTTCCTTTCCGGAAAAAGAGGATGGCTGCTACTCAATTTTCTGCCCGGCCTTCAAGCGCTTGATCTGTCCCAGGTGATGCAACACGTGCTCCCGCATAAAGCCCAGCGTCTGGTAGGCATTGAGCATGCCGGTGATCGGATGCCGGAAAATTTCCTTTTGGGCCGTATTCGCGGGCAGGGATTCCAGAAAGTTTCGGAATTGCAGCCGACTATCGTCCCAGGCTTGTCGGGCCTGCTCGTAGCTGAACGCATCCGTGGGCATGGTCACGACAGACGGCGCTTTGATTCGTTTCTTATACCGAAGAAAAATTACCACAATCCAGAAGCGAAACCAGGCGGCCAGCCGGGCGGGTTTCAGGGGTGTACCTTTGTTCACTTTCGCCTGCATATACGACATAATGCCCTTTTCTGTATTGGTCAAATGCGTAATTACCTGCACCATCGACCATTCCCGTTCTGAAGGCTTAAACCGACGCTGGGGGGCCGGGCACGCTTCCACTGCCTTCTGCAAACGCAGCCGTGCTTCTTCCAATTGGCGAAATGCCTGTTCCAGTTTTGGGTCCATAGCGGAAAGTAGTCAGCCTTGTGGAAAAATCCTATACCCGCCGCACTTTCAGAAAGACTTGCCGATGGTAATCCCTAAACGCGGCGTTACCGCCCCGGCAATGGGAATTTTGATTCGGTCGGCCAAACCAGGGATGGGCGTTCGAATGTTGAAAGTATTGGCTGCCAGGCCCACGAAGGCATCTACCGTAAACCCATTGCCGAATATCCATTGCCCGCCTACATTGGCTCCCAGCCCCACTGCCCGGAAAACCGCTTCCCCATCGTACTGGTTATTGTCCGGATGGTTGTAGTTCAGCGTAAATCGCTGATAACGGAGAAAAGGTGCTACGTAAAAACCTTTGGGGGCCTCTACGGCCGCGAAGTAATAGCGGAACTCCGGCGTAATGCCAAAGCCCCGGAAACGGGTGTGGGCAATAGTGATGGAAGGGAAAGTGTAAAATAAGCCTACTTGCGCGCTCATCTGCGAATTGATCACCTGTTCGTAAGACCCATTGAGCGTAAGGGTGAACAGGCTGAGTGGATTGAGTTTGATAACGTGTTGCGGAGTAGAAAAAGTGGTTTTCCGGGTTTTGCCGGTATCGGTTTTCCGCTGGGCGTACACCGACTGTAGAAAAATGAACTGTAGAAAAAAGAGAACAAGAAAGAAAGTGTTTTTTTTCATACCGAATGGATTCGTTAGGTCTGGTTTGTAACGTAGCAACAAAACAATTGGATGCGCTTCTCAAACGGGATGCCAGTTTGCAATTAGCCTCCGCATAGATTTGCGAATTGAGCGTTCAATCCCTAATTTTACTCGCATATTGACGATACGCTACATAACTACTATTCGATGAGAGAAATACAATTCAGAGAAGCTTTGCGGGAAGCCATGAGCGAAGAGATGCGCCGTGATGAGCGCATATTCCTTATGGGGGAGGAAGTAGCCGAATACAACGGCGCTTATAAGGTAAGTCAGGGTATGCTTGACGAATTTGGCCCGAAACGGGTAATTGATACTCCCATTGCCGAATTGGGCTTCACTGGTATCGGAATCGGGGCTGCGGCCAATGGCCTCCGTCCGATCATTGAGTTTATGACCTTCAACTTTTCGCTGGTAGCCATTGATCAGATCATCAACTCCGCTGCCAAGATGATGTCGATGTCCGGTGGTCAGTACTCCGTACCGATCGTATTCCGCGGACCCACCGGAAATGCGGGTATGCTCAGCTCTCAACACTCTCAGAACTTCGAAAACTGGTTTGCCAATACGGCCGGTCTGAAGGTGGTGGTGCCTTCAAACCCCGCCGACGCCAAAGGCTTGCTCAAAACCTCCATCCGCGACAACGATCCGGTGGTTTTTATGGAGTCAGAGCTGATGTACGGTGACAAGGGACCCGTTCCCGAAGAAGAGTATCTGATCCCGATTGGGGTAGCCGATACCAAGCGGGAGGGAAGCGATGTTACTATTGTCTCCTTCGGCAAGATGATGAAAGTGGCCCTGTCAACGGCAGAGGAACTGGAGAAGAATGGCGTATCTGCCGAAGTAATCGATCTGCGTTCCGTGCGTCCCATTGATTACGCCGCCGTTGTCAATTCGGTGAAAAAGACCAATCGCCTGGTGGTGGTGGAAGAGGCATGGCCATTGGCTTCTATTTCCAGCGAAATCGCCTACCACGTACAACGCTACGCTTTCGACTACCTGGATGCCCCAGTAATGCGCGTCACCAACCGCGATCTGCCGCTGCCCTACGCCCCCACGTTGATTGAAGAGATTCTGCCCAACGTAAAACGTACCCTACAGGCAGTGGATGCAGTATTGTACCGCTAAAAGCTGAAAATTTGACGAATAAGAAGCTGAAAAAACTCCGCCATCGGTAGAATCCAGTGGCGGAGTTTTTTATTGGGGCGCAAAAAAACCTGCCAGGTTTCCAAAATCTGGCAGGTTTGACCATCTATTTATCCGATACGCAAACGTTTACTGATTACTGTTAACTTTTTACTGATCACCTTCTGGGCATCTTCATTTTACCCAGGCTGGCTTTGCCCGGTTGCATCTGGCTGACCGACTTCATCATCTTGCGCATGTCGCCAAACTGCTTCAACAGATTGTTGACCTGCTGAATGGAAGTGCCGCTGCCCGTGGCAATCCGCTTGCGGCGGTTGCCGTCGATCAGGTCGGGGTTGGCCCTTTCCTGCTTGGTCATCGATTGAATGATGGCTTCGATTGGCTTGAAAGAGTCGTCGTCGATGTCAATGTCCTTGATGGCTTTGCCCATACCCGGAATCATACCTACCAGGTCTTTCAGGTTACCCATCTTCTTAATCTGATTCAACTGAGAAAGGAAGTCATCGAAGTTGAACTGGTTCTTGCGGATCTGCTGATTGATGCGTCGCGCTTCGTCCTCATCGAAGGCCTGCTGGGCTTTTTCTACCAGCGAAATCACATCGCCCATGCCCAGAATCCGGCTGGCCATCCGGTCGGGGTAGAACAGGTCGATGGCTTCCATCTTTTCACCCGTACTGATGAACTTGATGGGCTTTTCTACGACGGCCCGAATGGAAAGGGCCGCTCCACCGCGCGAATCGCCGTCTAGTTTGGTCAGTACCACACCATCGAAGTTGAGGCGTTCGTTGAAGGTCTTGGCCGTGTTCACCGCATCCTGACCCGTCATCGAATCCACTACGAAGAGCGTTTCGCTGGGCTTAATAGCGGCTTTGACCGCTTCAATTTCGCGCATCATCTGCTCGTCGATGGCCAGACGTCCGGCCGTATCCACGATCACGATTTTCTTATTGGTTGTTTTGGCGTGCTGGATGGCATTCTGGGCAATTTGGACCGCGTTTTTGTTCTCCGGCTCCGCGTACACTTCCACGCCTACCTGCTCACCCAAAACCTTCAATTGGTCAATAGCAGCCGGACGGTAGATGTCGCAGGCCACCAGCAGTACGTTGCGGCCCTGCTTTTTCAGGAAGTTGGCCAGCTTACCGGAGAAGGTGGTTTTACCCGAACCCTGCAAACCGGCAATCAGAATGACAACGGGATCGCCGGTAAACTTAATGTCCTGCTTGGTGCCGCCCATCAGTTCGGTGAGCTCTTCCTGGGTAATCTTCACCAGCAACTGTCCCGGCTGCACTGATATGAGTACTTCCCTTCCCAGGGCCTTTTCCTTGATGTTGTCGGTGACCGTTTTGGCTACCTTGTAGTTGACGTCGGCATCGACCAGGGCCTTCCGGATTTCCTTCACGGTGGTGGCCACGTTGATGTCGGTGATGCGTCCCTGGCCCTTCAGGGTTTTAAAGGCTTTATCTAATTTGGCACTGAGGTTATCAAACATGTCAATTCAGGACTGGTGGTTGGATCAAGGATAGAAAAATTCCTGTTGGCGCAAATTTAACAAAAAAGGAACGATTCGCTCGTTCCTTTTTGCTTTGGTTAGAATTAACAGTAAACAGTAAACTTTATTATTAACTGTCCCCGGTTTTGACCGCTGGTCGGCTCCGTTCACTCAGCCACCGGATTCATTTTGCATTGTTCACTGTTTACAGATAACTGTTCACTGACTAAGACAGTTCTTTGAACGCGCCGGCGAAGGTTTTCATGTCGTCCATCGTGCCGATGCTCACCCGACACCATTGCTGGTTGGCAAAGGCCCAGCTGCGCACGCCCACGCCACGTTTCATCATTTCGCCTACGAACTTTTCTGCGTTCATTTTGAGCGGGAAGATGACGAAGTTGGTGTGAGAAGGTACGTAGCTGTATCCTTCAGCCTTCAGCGTCTGGTACAGGAAGTGTTTCGATTCGTTGTTTTTGGCAATGGCGTATTTCGCATATTCGGCATCCTGGTAACTGGCCATCGCTCCGCTGACGGTCGTGGCGCTGATGGCGGCTCCTTCACTGCAATACTTGCTCATGGCCTTGATCACGTCAGGCTGGGCGATGACGTAGCCGATCCGCAAGCCGGCAAAGGCGTGCAGTTTGGAGAAAGTGCGGGCAATGATTACGTTCTGGCCTTTGCGCACACAATCTACCATAGAAGCGGTCTTGCCGGGTTCGGCATAATCAATGTAGGCTTCGTCGATAAAGATGGGCGTGGTTTTGGAAACCGCTTCGCAGAACGACTTTAGCTTGTCGCCCGGAATGACCGTGCCCGTGGGGTTGTTGGGGTTGCAGATGTACACCAGCGAAGTCTTGGCGTTCACTTTCTTCTGCATCGCGTCCAGATCATGAACGTAAGCTTTATCAAGAGCCACTTTTTCGATGGGAGCCCCAAACTCAGCGGCCGTGTCTACCAGGTCCAGGTAAGAAGGATCGGCAGTGATGATGGAGCCGCCTTTGGAAGCATAGATGATGGCCGCCGCCGCCAGCAGTTCGGAAGAACCGGCACCCAGCAGAACGTGTTCTTTACTGACGCCTTCTTTCTCTGCAATCATCTCTTGAAATTTCCGGAGCGCGATGAAAGGATACTGGAAACTGGTCGAAATGGCTTCAGTAATGGCTTTTCTTGCTTTTTCGGAAGGTCCAAAAGGATTTTCGTTGGCAAATAACCGGGCACGCAGTGGTGGCAGGTCAATGGCCATAGCTGATTCCATTTCAAAATTCAACTGCCTTACTTTTACAGCAGGCTTGGCTTTCGCCAGCAATGGTTGCAATGCACTGGTTCCGAAGGTGAGCCCAGCCGTCAGAAGGGCGGAGGACTTCAACCAATCGCGGCGGTTCATTTCAGTAGACATAAGAGATATTGTTAAAAGATGAATGGATCGTAAAATAGAAAAACCCGTATTTTTGATCTGCTTTTCGTATAATCAAATGTATGGTTTCTGGCTTATAAATGAAAAGAATGAGGTTGGTAATTAATGGGTTAAGTCTTGGAAAGTAAGCAGGTCAGCAGTTGCATTATTACATTTTCAACTGCTGCCCACTTTTCTGGCGTTTAAAACTGGATGTTCATCCGGGCGTAGTAGTACGCTCCCTGAAAGCCCATCTGGTAATTTTCGTACGCAAAACGATTGGAGTCAGTCAGGTCGGGCAACGCCAGCGTAGGATAGGCATTGGTAATGTTGTCGCCACCCACGGAAAGCCGCAGTTGTTTCAGAATCTGATAACCCAGGCTCAGATCCAGCGTAGCGCGGGAATTTAGCGTGTAGTCGTAATAGTTGCCATTGTCGTCAGTGTAGTTGCTGAGCGATTTGACAGCCCCGTAGTAGATCACGCGTGCCATGGCGGAGAAGTTGCCCCTGGCGTACACCACCGAAGTAATGTATTTCTGGCGGGGGCTTCCCTGTTCAAAGCTGCCGCGGGCAGCCCGGTTCAGATAGATATCCAGGATTTCCTGGCTGCTCAACTGACTGTCAGGACCAATATTCAGGTTGGCCGGGTATACATTGGTAAAGGCTACCTTGTTCCAGTTGGCAGCCAGAGAAAAGGTCATTCGGCCGCTTCCTGCCTTGATGGTATAGTTGGCAACCAGGTCGATTCCTTTGGTTTCTACGTCCGCCGCGTTGGTAAAGAATTGCGCCGCACCTCCGTTGATGGCCTCCCCAAACTTTCCACCTACGGCATTGCCTTCAAAATTGCCCGTCTGAATAATCTTATCCGTTACTTTGATCAGGTAGGCATCGGCAGATATTTCCAGACCGGGCAAGGGCTGGGAAGTCAATCCGAAGCTGAAGTTGCGGGAATTTTCTTCCTTCAGGCGGGGAATACCCAGGGCTTTGGCAACGGTACTGGTATTGGTGAAAGCGCCCACGTCGAAAGGAACACCACCCGGCGTGAAGCCCGTAGCCGTCTGGGCATAGTACAGTTCCTGCAGACTGGGAGCCCGGAAGCCCGTGCTCATGGATCCGCGCAAGGCCAGTACGCCGGGAATCAGCGATAAGCGGGAAGCCAGTTTACCCGTAAGCACGCCACCGAAATCACTGTAGTTCTCGGCCCGGATGGCGGCACCTATCATAAAGCTTTTCGTAAAGTCCACTTCCACGTCCACGTAGCCGGCCATCACCGAACGGAAGGCATTGGCTTCCTGCTCCGGGGCAAAGCCACGGAAGCACTGGCAGTTGGGAGAATAATTCTTGATATCCACCTTGTCGCCGCGGTAGCGCAGAATCAGGTCCTGTCCGTTTACGATCACGCTGGGATTCACGCGCTGGGTGTAGTTGAAGTTGTCTTCGGGCGATACGAATACGCCGTAGTCGCCTTTGATGTACGATTCGCGCTGGCCGGCAATGATCTGATAGTTTTCTACCCGCATTTCGGCTCCGAAAGCCAGGTTGATACTGCTCAGTTTGCCACCAAACGGATCTTTAAATAGTTTGCTTAGGCCCAGGTTGGTCGTGTTCTGGGTGAAATTATTGTCGCCCAGGCGCATCGTAGTGGGCGTAGATGGCCCCAAGGAAGCATTCATCGTATTCACCATTCCGTACGCAAACATGCTGGAACCGAAGGAATTGCTGAAGTCGATGTCGAAGATGCCGGCTTTGCTCCGGATACCCACCGTCAGTGACTTGTCGGAAATGATGGAGGTCAGTTGCGGAAGAAAACCATTGGGATACAGGTCATTCATATACCGGTCCTGCTGCCGGGGAAAGCGGTAGTAGCAGCCGCTGAGCGTATTGCGGTGGTTCAGGCCGCCAAAAGCGTACAATTCAGCTCCGTTGGCACTCAGCGGAATGGCCATGTTCATAAATACCGAGCCATTTTCTACCTGGCTCAGGCCGTTAATCATCTCAAAGCTTTTTTTGGTCAGGCCCCTGGCTTGCTGCAAGCCTTCGTCTGTCTGTAAGGCATTGTTATCGGGACTGGCCAGCGCTTCCGGATTGGTGATGATAGAATTGCCGAACTCATCCTTGCGCAGGTTTTTGAGATAGCTTTCGTCGAACACTACGCCGCTGTAGCCGCCTTTGGGTACGCGGCTGGTTTTGCCCTGTCGGCTCAGTTCAAACGTTAGGTTGATAAAGCCTCCTTTGTCGCCCAATTTGAAACCGTAGTTGCCCATAAACTGGTGCATACGACCATCCGTACCGAAGTCGTCAATGTCATTGTTTTTGGAAAGACCTACGTTGGCGTACAAACCGGTGTTGTACATACCTGTAAACACCCCCACGCTTTTCTTCAGCTCCATGTTCACCACGCCCGCAATGGCATCGGAACCGTACTGAGCGGCTGCACCGTCACGCAGGATTTCCACCTTGTCTACGGCTGCCAGCGGAATCGTGCGCAGGTCGGCAGTCGTAGAGGGGCCGGAGTTATTGGCTACCAGCAGGAGGGAGGAAATGTGGCGACGTTTGCCGTTGAGCAGCACCAGGGTCTGGTTGGGTGGCTGGTTGCGCAACTGTACGGCATCTACGTGCGAAGCCAGGTCGGCACCGGGGATTTTCAGGGAGTTAAATGAAGGAGCTACCTGTTTGAGCAATTGCGAAAGCTCGGTTTGCGGCATTTCCTGGGCCATCTTCGATACCGAAATCACGTCCACCGGGGCGGGCGTATCCAGTTTGGTCCGGCTGCTGTTCCGACTACCGATTACGACCAGTTCGACCAGTTGCAGGTTGTCGGGTACCATTTTTACGTTGAACACCGAACCAGCCCCTACCGGTACTTCCTGGGAAACAAAGCCCACAAAGGAAAAGAGCAGGGCGCTTCCGCTTTCCGGTACACTCAGCGTAAACTTCCCGTCCGAATCGGTGGTGGTGCCGGTGGTGGTGCCTTTGAGGAGTATATTAATGCCTGGCAGGGCCGTGCCATCTTCGCTGGTCGTTACTTTTCCAGTGATGGTTTTGGTTTGAGCCTCTACGTGCGTGGCTACTCCCATCAGGCAGAAAAGGAGGCAGGTTATTTTCAATGAATCTGGCTTGACTGAACAAACGGTTTTGAAGGCAAACAAAAAGGACACCGATGTCTTTTTTAGACGATAGTAATGCTGTTTCATCATACTATTGAGATTTAGGTTAAAATTTTAGTCCTCTTAGTAGCGCACAGTTGGTTTGCAGCAGACGTACAAGGGCCTGCCTGCTCATCCATCGGTGGCAGGAATCAGAGAAGGAGAAGATTAGATAAAATGCAGCCCGCGAAGGCTTTTATCTACCAGTACAACTGGTTTGAAGGAACTACGTAGTGTGGTGTTGATGAAGAGACCTGTATCAACCTGCCGGCTGGCTGATATTCAGACTTAAATGTTCCAATAATTGTTGAATTATCAAAATATAATTAGGGTAAAAAAATAAAAATTAATATAAAATTTTATGAAAATGTAAAATATCAAAATATTATTAAGTAAAAGTACTCATCGGGATTGAGTAGATTTTCCTGAGCGGAGAGCGTTTGTATCTTATACATAAGGCGCAACTGATAGCCACTTATACAGCTTATCGTGAACAGGAAGGCAGTAGTAAGATTTGGTGCTGGCAGGAGTTGGCCGGGGAGCAATGAAAGGAATGCAATTCTGCTTAGCAGAAAGGGGATAGCACTGTATGGTAATGATAAAAGCGTATACGGCAGGGCATTATTTGACTTCGTCGTGGGCTTTGAATACTGCGTCGTGGACAATCGCATCCAGCTTTCTGGCCGACACCACGATGTTATCAATCACTTCGACATTGAAAGGCTCATCGGGTTTGTCTTTGTTATAGAGTTGAGCCAGCCCCAGGATGGAAGCGATCGGACCTCTGACTTTGTGGGAACTGAGGTAAATGATATCAGCCAGGGTTTGCTGGGTACGCAATTCGCTGATTTTTTGCTGCTGCTTGATGTTGCGGACAATCATAAAGGCCAAACCTCCCAGCAGAATGAGGCCAATAATGAGTGCATTGCGTTGCAAGGTCTGATTGGCCAGCTTCTGCTCCTGGGCAATTTTCTCCTGACTCAAAGCCTTGATCTGCAGTTCTTTTTTCTCCAGTTCGTAATTGGCCTGCAGGTTACTGATGGCTTTTATTTTTTCCACGCTGAAGATACTGTCCCGCATTGCACTGGCTAGCTGATGGTAATGCAGGGCTTTTTCAAAATTTTTCTGTTGTTGAAAATTATTTGCCAGTATGTAACAGTTGTCTACCACCAGATCCTTCACTCCAATTTTCTGGGACACTTCCAGAGACTTCATAGCATACTCCTGGCTTTTCTGCAGTTGGTTGGCCTTTTGATATACCTCCGCAATAATTTGCTGATTACGGGCTATGCCCTCTTCGTCCTTGATTTCTTCAGCAATTTTCAACGCGTTGTTTCCGTAAGCCAATGCCTGTGCATAACTGCCTTGGGCCAGATAAATTTGAGCTATGCTCTGCAGGGCCACCCGACTGCCGTATTGGTCGCGCACTTCTTCGAAAGTTTTTCTGACTTTGAAAAAAATCTTCAGGGCTTTTTCGTGGTCCTTTTGTAGCTGATGGGTAGTGGCAATATTGGTCAGGGTAATGGCAATGTCTTGTTTATTTGGTAGTTTCTCCTCAATGGCTAAAGCTTTGGCGTGGTAACTTCGGGCTTGTTCGTAGTTGCCCTGCTGGGTATGTACCAGACCGATATTGTCGAAACTGGCGGCCACACTTGGCCAGTCTTGGAGTTCTTCTCGTTTCTTCAGTGCCTGGAAATAGTATTCCAATGCTTTGGTATAGTTATTTTGCGTATGATAACTTGCCCCGAGATTGTTTAAATTGTCAGCTATCAGTTTTTTATTATCTTGTTTCTCGGCAATCTGTAGAGATTGAAGGTAGTATTCAATGGCCTGTAGGTAATTTCCTCTCTTGTAGTACGCATAACCAATAATATATAAACTGTTGGCAAGCCCATTTAAATAATTTATCTGTCCAGAGTAGTCACTGCACTGACGTGCCAGTGCAAGAGCAGTATCCGGATTAGTATTTAGATATAACTTTGCCTGATCAAGTAGCAAACTTACTTTGCTAGTATCGGCCTTTCCTGAGAAAATATCTTTTGTATTCCTCAAGCCCGAATGAGAATAAGCTGAGGCGCTTAGATAGCATAATAATAGAAGTAATAAACCAGCTATTTTACTCATTGCAAACAGAACTGATTTTAATGTAATGCAATTATGGTTCTCTGTAACATTCAAAATGGTCAAAAATAGCTATTTAAATGCGTGAATTACACTTTATGAAGAAAAAGTTGAAAAATATTTTTGTTTATTCAAATACAAATATTACGTTTGATAGGAATCAATGATTATTTAAATATTAAGGAAGGGAGGTGTCTTACGCTTATGTTGTCTTTTTATTTATCATTAGTTAACTTGATAAGTACGCAATCAAGTAGTCCCGGTTACATTCGAACTGGTAGTAAGTAAAAGTGCTCCTTACTTTTCTTTACCATTTGAATCGTTACTGCCTTTAACCTATCAACTCCGTACACCCAAAAAGCTATGACACTTATCCAATGTCAGTTTTTTACTTGACATTGTGTATATATACGGACACTATAACAGAATTTTTTTAAGCCTTCCTTCGTGAAGGCTTTTTCTTTATTGGCAGAATAAGTTATAGGATAGGTATAGAGTTATAGAGTTATGTTGATGCATCATCCGTAATAAATCTAAGCAGCCTTCTTTCTGCCCGATGATTTTCTTCTATTACTTGCCCGCGTACCGCCTGCCATCTCGTACTGGTTGCTATCGAAGCCATACCGGGTGCCTACTCCTGAGAGCATTCGCTTGAAAAAGTCTTGTACTTCTTTTTCTTTTACTTCAAACTCGTATCGGGCTTCATCGGCTTCGGAAAGTTTGCCATTATAGTACTCCAATTTTGCGTCTAATTCAGCTAATTTGGTTTCCAAGCCGGCATTGCTCAGGCCACCGCCGAAATCGAGACCTATGTCAATTGTTTTTAAACCGGACAATCGTCGGCGTGCTGCTTCAGCAATGGGAGAGGTCTTTTTTCTAAAGGCCATTCGGGAAAATTTTATAGTAAGAAGACCCAATGTAGATCATTCTATACCGATGGTCAATTCTAATGTGCTCTTAATCAGTTATAAGTAAGAAAACTTATCAATTTGCTTTAAGTAGGAAAAGTTATATTGATACCAACAATTTATGAGTTATACGAACGAAATCAATGCATATTGAATCGAATGCAAACTGTTTAGTTTGAAATCACATTCATTCTACCTTTATTTTTTCAGTCAAATAAGTAAGGATAGTTATTTTAAATGGAATAGTGAAAAAATAGATAGCAATAAAAGTGAGATAGACTCAATTTTAGATGAAATAAAAAGAAATAATATAACTTTAGAAGAAAGAAAGTGGGGATAAAATCAAAAAGATGTCAATTATTTTGGTGTACTTATAGGCAATGAGAATGACAATGCTGCAAATTTCAACAAGTAAAGCCCTGGTAGAGGCGGGAATCAGACTCAGCAATCTGTCTCATCGTTTTGTACTGAGCTAGGTGCAGTAAAATCTCGCGTTCGTGGGTACTTAGCTTGCGAATTGCTTGCAAGTGGGCATTAAGGTTTTTCACCAAAGAATGATACCGGATTTCCTCTTCTCCAGCACGAGAAGAGGAAGGCGGCTATGGAATGGGAAGAAGCCTGAGAGGGAGAAAGGATTCACAGAAGCTTCACATGGAAGAGGGTTAGTTTGATCGGCGCGGGGTGGCTAAAGAAGGAATTGGTCCCGAGAAACCGCCAGAGCCGCCCTGAAGGGCTTTCTGATCAGATGGAGAGAGAAGCAGCGTTTGTAACGGGAACAGGTTCAAAATTTTCATAGAATATGGATTATAGAGTTAATACATCCGCGCCCCTATTGAAGGCTGGGGCATAAAAGCAAATCAGCAGGTGCGACCGTTGATTTTGCTTACTAAAGATGTGCGATGGCTAGTGCCTACCAAAAAATATTACACCAACTCCCTTATTCCCGCGACGAACATATTCCAGTGCAGAGAGACGCTTGGCTAACGGCCTGGTGAATTCCCGACGGCTTTGGCATTACACCAACAGCAGTGCCCTTTTTGCGTCAACGACTAGGGATAGCCTCGTTAGGAGTTCGCTTGCTGTTCGCTCGTATGTCTTTGGAACGTGGGTTAAAAAAGAATCCTCGTGGAAGAGATAGAATGGGAGAGATAATTAGGCATCCGAGGGAAGGGCAGAAAAGTGACCAGCACGCTGCCTCGCAGCACTTCACTCCTCAGGAACGGTACGAACCGCTCCCTTACTTATTCCGCATGTGGCTTTCCAGAAAGGTAAAAAAGGCGTCGCGGTAGGTGGAACCCAGCGGGATGGACACGGGCTTGGGTTGGGTAGATTGTAGGAAGACCTGGTTCCCGTCGATGGTGTGAACGCGATCCACGGCTATCAGGTAGGATTTGTGTACCCGGAAGAACAGCCCGGGCGGCAGCTGCTCAGCTAGGTCTTTGAGCGTGAGCAGTGTAATGATGCGCTCGGTGCGGGTATATATTGACACGTAGTTCTTCAAGCCCTCCACGTACACAATGTCGCCGACATTGATCTTGATGAGCTTGCCCTTGCTTTCGGTTTTCACCAGCAGGAAATCCGCCACAGCGGGTCTGGTGGGCACCTCTTTTGCCTCAGTAGCATTTTGGCTAAGGTCGTGGAGGCGCTGTACGGCTTTTAGGAACCGCTCGAAAGCAATGGGTTTAAGCAGGTAATCCACCACCTGGTGCTCAAAGCCCGCTAAAGCGTAATCGGAGAAGGCAGTAGTGAGAATGAAGCGGCATGAGGACCCTACAATCTGCAAAAACTCCAGGCCTGACAACTGTGGCATGTGAATGTCCAGAAACACGACGTCCACCCCGAGTCCCCTCGCGTTGCGTTCCCGCAGCAAATCGAGGGCCTCCAAAGGGTTAGTAGTGGCAAACACGAGTTGCAGGGAGGTCGTCTTGCCCAGGTAGTGGCGCAACACGTCAATGGCGTGTTGCTCGTCGTCAACAATGATGCAGGTCAAAGGCATAGTTGTTCAATTAGCTGTTGGCTGTCAGTCATTAGCTGACAGCTACTTGTTTTTTCATGCAACGATACTTTTCTTGCTGATGAATAGTCGATTATCAGATATTCACCAATAATCTTTCTACCTTCAATTTCCTCTTTGGGCCTAGGGGGCTTCCCTTATAATCAGCTCGCAACGGTAGTAGTGTTCGTCTTCGTTGATGCTAAGCTGATGCTTGTCGGCGTAGGCCAGCGCCAACCGCCGTTGCACATTCTGGTTACCCACGTGGGTGGAGGGCACGCGGTCGGAACGGCCCTTCTTGTTTTGGATAGTAAATGCAATGGTATCGGTGGTAGCCGACAGGTGTATAAGCAGAGGATCGTCCGCGTCGGTGAGGTGGCCGTGCTTGAAGGCATTCTCAGTAAATGAAATCAGCACCAGTGGTAGGATGCGCCGGTGCTCGGGATGCCCTTCTACCTGAAAATACACGTGGAGTTGGTGACTGAACCGAGCCTGATACAGTTCAATCAGTTTGCGCAGGTGATGGATCTCTTCAGTGAGTGTTACCCGGCTATCGGGGCTCTCGTGGAGGGAATAGCGCATAATGTCAGACAGGTTGAGAATACTTTGAGCCAGCTCGTCAGACAGTGGTAGGGCACGGGCGTACAGATAGTTGAGCGTATTGTAAAGGAAGTGCGGGTTGAACTGCACCTTCAGGAAGGCCAGTTCGGCGGTCTTGAGGGCCAGCTCGGTACGTAGGGCTTCCCGCTCGGCTTGGTCCTTTTGTCGCTCGGCCTCCCGCAGCGCCTTTTCTCTGGCGATGCGATCACCGGCCAGCCAGAACCCCAGCCCCAGCACGTAGTATAAACCAAACACGTAGCTGTAGTACCCGAAGGAGAAGGCGGAATTGAACGGTGTGGCTTCCGGTCCTGGCGAGGGCTGAAAGTGGTGGACCGACTCTACCCAGTATTGAATGCCCAGAAACGCACCGTACAGCACCAGGGTAGTGCCAACAAACCCGATAAAGTGTTTTTGACGGAGCAGCAGTGGCGCGCCCAGTGAGGAAGCGTAGAACGGCAGGGTAACCGATACGATGTAGACCACGTTGTCCCAGAACTGCAGGGGTACCTCCGGGTAAGTCAGCCGGGCAATCAACAGCATCAGCACCAAGTAACTGACCCAAACCGCTGCGTGAACGCATACTGTCTTTCTCATTAGTCCAAAGATACGATAGTTGAAGGTCCGGCAAAAACTTTTGTACCAACCTTCGTTATCACGCGACGTATTAGGGCGTTGTCCGGACGTATGTTGGGAATGCCCCGCTGCACCAAGGGGGCGCACCAATTGGCCCGTTGGTATGACATAGTTGTAGGTATGCGTCTATTTTTGTAATTTAGGCAGCCAATGGGCTTCAGTCCCGTACACCCAGAAAAATGCCTATCAAAGCTGATCTATTGGAAAATACGTTTTGCGTACGCTGTGCAACTTTGTTGACAGGCGCTGCGGGCTGAACCTTGGGAGTGAAGAACTTGTAATGGAGGCTTTACGAACCGAGTAAGTACGCCCTGTTACGGTAGGTTGAAACTGCCTGCCTGATAGGAGCAACAGGAATTCGAATCCCCGCCTTTCACGGAAGGGAGAAAGACTTCCCTCTGAGCAGGATAGCTATCTGTAAGCAACCATTGTGCAACAGGAATAAGGGCGGTCTGACGTATGGATGAAGGTTTAACCCATTCACAATCAATCAAACCCCATTAACTCATCTATTCGATTGCCTATGAAGCCTTGGCTATTGATGGACTTGCTTGCCAGCCTGTGTATCGCATCACCCCGCCCGATTCCTCTTCCAGACCAAACAGCAGTTGCCCCCCGTACCGACACTGCCCGGGTCAACCGCCTGGTAGCACAGGCCCGGTTGTACTGGTACTCCAACTCTGATTCGATGCTGATGCTAGGGAAAGAAGCCATGGACTTGGCCAAACAGCTCGACTTCCAGCCTGGGATAGCCCAGAGTTTACACGTGATGGGAAGAGGGTATTACATGCAGGGTGATTATTTGGAATCTAACCGATATTATAACCAGTCGCTGGAATTAGCAACAAAACTCGGGCAAAAAAAACTGATCAGCGATGGATTAAATATGATTGGTATTAATCACTATGGACAAAGCAATTACAGTAAAGCATTAGAATACTACCTTGCAGCGCTAACTGAACGCGAGGTTCTTGGTGACTCACTGGATTTAGCAGCTAGTTACGATAACATCGGGCTGGTCTATGCGCAATTAGAGAATACACAAAAGGCATTATCATATCATTTCAAAGCCTTGGCAATCGCTAAGAAAATGCAAAGTAAACGCGACATCGCTATTACGCTGACCAATATTGCGACTGCCTATCAGATTCGGCACGAGTACGATAAGGCACTGTCTATCTATTGGCAGGTAAATAAAAGCTTCCAAGAAATAAATGATCAAATGGGCCTTCACATCTCTCTGAATAGCATTGCAAATATTTATCTTGTACAGAAGGCATACGATAAAGCGCTGGTGCACGCTATTCAGGCATTACACATTGCAAAGACAGTTAAGTATAACGAGGGTATTTGTCATTCATCGCTAACAATAGCGGATATTTACAGGCATTCCGGAAAGCATATGGCAAGCATTGAGTATTCCACCAACGTCTTGAAATTGGCGCAAAAGACGGGTATGCAGGAAATCATTAAAGAAATCTACGAAATTTTATCGGCCAATTACAAAGCCCGGAAGAACTATGCCAAAGCCTTCTATTATCAGGAACGCGCCAGCGCCGCCCGCGACAGCATCTTCGGCCTGCAAAAAGCCAACCTCATCAGCAGCTTGCAATTCGATTACGAGTTAAAAAAGAAGGAGTTGCAGATTCAAACCATGCACCAGGATCAAATCAGGCAGAAACAGCAACTGACCAGCCAAACACTACAACGCTACGCCCTGTTTGTCGGGCTGGTCTACTGGCTGGGTTGGTTCCTATGGTACGCCGGTTCGTCGAAGCAAGAGCAGAAGTCAGAGGGATAGCGTCGCCACAGTTCTTCTCATTGGTCGGCTCATCCGTCCGGTGAAGGGGCCACGTATCCACGCTACTTACCACCCCTATCAGACAGGCTAAAGAAAAAGCCTTCCGGATGGGAAGGCTTTTCTGGATTATAAAGCAATATGGATTATCTGGCAACGGCCATACCGTACAGTTGTTCTTTTTGCGTCTTCACGCGCTCATCGTCCAGGTACTCATCGTAGGACATTACCTTATCGATAACGCCTTTGGGCGTAAGTTCAATGATCCGATTGGCGACAGTCTGCACAAACTGGTGATCGTGAGAGGCAAAAAGCACCGTGCCCTTGAAATCCTTCAGCCCGTTGTTGAGCGCCGTGATGGATTCCAGGTCCAGGTGGTTGGTCGGTTCGTCCAGTACCAGCACGTTGGCTCCCTGTAGCATCATTTTAGAGAGCATACAGCGTACTTTTTCCCCTCCCGACAGTACTTTGGCTTTTTTCAGCGATTCCTCACCGGAAAAGAGCATCCTACCCAGAAATCCGCGGATGAAACTTTCGTCCTTTTCGTTGGAATACTGCCTGAGCCAGTCCACCAGATTCAGATCCGTGTCGAAATACTTGGTGTTTTCATTGGGGAAGTAAGCCTGTGAGGTAGTAACGCCCCACTTGAAATCGCCTTTATCGGCCTTGCGTTCGCCCATCAATACTTCAAACAGCGCCGGAACGGCCAGGCCTTCGCGGCTGAAGAATGCAATCTTATCGCCTTTATTGACCGTGAATGACAGGTCTTTGAACAATATTGTGCCTTCGTGGCTCAGCGAAAGGTTTTCTACCGTGAGCAACTGATCGCCGGCTTCGCGCTCCTGCTTGAACTGCACGTGCGGGTACTTCCGCGAAGAGGGTTTGATGTCTTCCAGCGTGAGTTTTTCCAGCAGTTTCTGCCGCGAAGTGGCCTGCTTTGACTTGGAAGCATTAGCGCTGAAACGGCGGATAAATTCTTCCAGTTCCTTGCGCTTGTCTTCAGTCTTCTTGTTGGCGTCACTTTTCTGTTTCAGGGCCAGTTGGCTCGATTCGTACCAGAAAGAGTAGTTGCCGGAAAAAAGTTGAATCTTGCCAAAGTCAATGTCAGCTACGTGCGTACATACCTGATCCAGGAAGTGCCGGTCGTGCGATACAACGATGACGGTATTTTTAAATTCGGCCAGGAAGTTTTCCAGCCAGCGGATCGATTCTACGTCCAGGTTGTTGGTCGGTTCGTCGAGCAGCAGAATGTCGGGATTGCCAAACAAGGCCTGCGCCAGGAGTACCCGTACCTTTTCACTACCGGTCAGGTCACGCACCAGCGAATAGTGCAGATCTTCCCTGATGCCTAGGCCACTGAGCAGTTCGGCCGCTTCGTATTCGGCGTTCCAGCCGTTCATATCGGCAAATTCGGCTTCCAGTTCGCTGGCTCTTACGCCATCGGCATCCGAAAAGTCGGCTTTGGCGTAAATGGCATCTTTTTCCTGCATAAGGTCGTAGAGGCGCTTGTGGCCCATAATGACTGTCTGCAAAACCGGAGAGTCGTCAAATTCAAAGTGATTTTGTTTCAGTACCGCCAGACGTTCGCCAGGAGTGATGCTGACCTGTCCGGTCTGGGGGTCGATGTCTCCGGAAAGGATTTTCAGGAAAGTGGATTTGCCGGCCCCGTTGGCACCGATCAAGCCGTAGCAGTTGCCGGGCGTGAACTTGATGTTGACGTCTTCGAACAGCACGCGCTTGCCGTAGCGAAGCGTTACGTTGGATACACTAATCATGGATTTAAAAGCGGAAATGGCGGCAAAGGCCGCGTGGGAAAATTTTCTGCAAAGTTACGAATAATTGCCGGTAAGGAGGAACCTTTGACCCACGAATATCTTTCTCATTCGGCTGAAAGATGGCAGAATGGATGAACCAAGCACGAGATAAAGTGCTGATGAAGTGATAGAAAGGAACCTCTCCGGCAAAATGCGGGACAAACTTCGGTGGATATCTTGCGTAGAGGCACTTGCTGAAAGCCCATTGTTACTACAAAATCGGCCCTTGAACTGCTTAGGCTCAGAATGCGTATCTTTGCAGGAATAAAACAATCCATTATGCTCGATTTGGTAAAAGATTTTCGCTTTCGGGAGAAAGTGCACATGCGCTGGTCAGATCTGGATGAAATGCGCCACGTGAACAATGCGGTCTACCTCACCTATTTCGAGCAGGGCCGGATCAACTACTTTTCTCAGGCAATTGGGTGGGACTGGCGACAGACGGGCTTGATCCAGGCCCGGGCGGAAATTGATTACCTGATTCCGCTCTTTCTGACCGACAATCCCTTTCTCTACATCCGCACGGTGAAAGTGGGAAACAAAAGCCTGACGATGGAGCACCTGATTGTTGACGAACAGTCGCACCAGGCCAATGGCAAAGACCGGCTCATTGCCCGGGGTACCGTGGTACTGGTCGCCTACGATTACCATACGCAGGCTTCTACCGCCGTACCGGAAGCGGAACGAAATAAAATAATGACTTACGAAAAAGGATTGCTGGTGCAGTAAGAGCAGAAATACTTTCGCTTGACGTAGCCGCATCCCATTTGAAAAACACCCCAATGCTTTATCCCAAAAATTTAGAACAGAAATTAGGTTTTGATAAAATCCGCGAACTGCTCAAGGACGCCTGCGTAAGCACGCTGGGCCAGCAGTTTGTGGACAAGATGCGGTTTTCCGACCATTACGAAACCATTGATAAACTCATCCGGCAAACCGCCGAATTCAAGGACATTGTTCAGTACGAACCCGGTTTCCCTTCCAGCAATTACATCGATGCCAATCCGCACCTGAACAAAGCCGCCATCGAAGGGGCCTTTCTGACGGAGGAAGAAGCGTTTGAGGTGAAGCTTTCATTGCGCACCATTTACGAATGTCTACGCTTTTTTGCCCAGAAAGAAGAACACCAGTACCCGACGCTGCGCGAAATCAGCCAGATGGCGGCCCTGGACGGACCTGCTTCCGGTAAAAACCTGCTGTCGGTATTGGATGCAATCATCGACGACCGGGGCCACGTGCGCGATACGGCTTCACCGGAACTCCAGGCCATCCGCCGGCAGATCATTGCCGAACAAGGCAACCTGCGCAAACGGCTCGACAGTCTGCTGCGTCAGGCCAAAAGTCAATCCTGGGTGGCCGAAGACGCCTCACTGACCATTCGGGGTGGCCGGATGGTGATTCCGGTGGCGGCCGAACACAAGCGGAAGATCAAGGGCTTCGTGCACGATGAATCGGCGACGGGGCAGACGGTATTTCTGGAGCCGGCCGAAATATTCGATGCCAACAACGAAATCCGCGAACTAGAGTACCGCGAACGCCGGGAAATCGTGCGCATCCTGACGGAACTCACCGCCAAACTGCGCCCGCACGTACCCCAACTGCGGAAAGCGTATACGTTTCTGGGCATTATTGATTTCCTGAGAGCCAAAGCCAAACTGGCCGTACAGCTGGGCGGTGTCAATCCGGTGTTTGTCAATCAGCAGATCGTCGAATGGACCCAGGCCAGGCATCCTTTGCTCTACCTGTCGCACCAGAAGCAGGGCAAATCGATCGTGCCGCTGACTTTGGAGTTGAATGCACAAAACCGGATTCTGTTGATTTCCGGACCCAATGCCGGTGGGAAATCGGTGCTGCTGAAAACCGTGGGGCTGATCCAGTACATGTACCAGTCGGGTTTGCTGGTGCCCATGGCCGACCATTCGCGCATTGGTTTGTTCCGCAACCTCTTCATCGACATCGGGGACGAACAATCGCTGGAAAACGACCTCAGCACCTACAGTTCGCACCTGACCAACATGAAATACTTTCTCCAGTTTGCCGACAAGAAAACGCTTTTTCTCATCGACGAATTTGGTACCGGTACGGAACCCAGCCTGGGCGGGGCCATTGCCGAATCCATTCTGGACCAGCTCAACCAGTCGAAGGCATATGGCGTGATCAACACCCACTATACCAACCTCAAGGTATTTGCCGACCGGAACGAAGGCCTGATCAACGGGGCCATGCGTTTCGACGGGGACCGCCTGGAACCCATGTACGAACTGGAAATGGGGCGTCCGGGCAGTTCGTTTGCCTTTGAAATCGCCCATAAGATCGGATTGCCCAAAGCGGTGGTTGACAAAGCGAAGGAGAAGGTAGGCACCCAGCAGGTAAATTTTGAAAAGCTGCTCAAGGAACTGGACATTGAAAAGCGGGTATTCAACGAACGCAACGTGGAAAATGCCACAAAGGAGCGCAGACTGGCCCAGACGCTGAAGGAATACACCGAACTGAAAAATCAGCTGGACAACGATAAGAAAAAGCTGCTCAACGAAGCCAAAGCCCAGGCCAAACAACTGGTAAAAGACGCCAATCAGAAAATTGAGCAGGCCATTCGCGAAATCCGGGAAAGCAAGGCGGAGAAGGAAGATACGCGAACCATCCGGCGCAACCTGGAAAAATTTGAAGAGGCGTTGAAACCCGAAGCTGTAGCTGAAGAACCGGTGCCCGCGGCGGAAGTGATTGAACTGGAGGGCGGGGAAATCTCCGTAGGAAGTCTGGTGCGCATCAAAGGGCAAACTGCCGTGGGAGAGGTGCTGGCCGTGCGTGGCAAAACCGCCGAAGTGAGCATTGGAGAACTGAAAACCAACATCGCACTCAATCGCCTGGAGAAAATCAGCCGGAAGGCCTACAAAGCCGTCTCAAAGACCGAATCGGCGCCGGCCGCCATGCGGGGCATCGACATCAACGAAAAGATGATGAACTTCAGTTTCAACCTGGATCTGCGGGGCAAGCGGGGCGAAGAGGCCCTGACCGAAGTGGACAACTTTATGGACGACGCGCTGATGCTGGGTCAACCCGAACTGCGCATCATTCACGGCAAAGGTGACGGCATCCTGCGCAACCTGGTGCGCAACCACCTGCGGGGCTATCGGCAGGTAGCCTCTATGACCGACGAACATGCCGACCGGGGCGGTGCCGGGGTAACAATTGTGAAGATGAAGTAAAAGCCGAAGGAACTCAGCTTTTCAATTCTCTGAGTTGCAGCTCAAAACCGGGCAGCACTGATTCACCGGACACCACCTTATCGAAGTCCTGGATAATGGGGCAACTCCTTTCCTTTGGATGCGTACTCATGGCGTATAGACAACGGATACCGCTATGAAAACGCACCTGATAGCCTGCTGCTTGGTCGCGGCAGGCCTGCTTACCGCCTGTGGCAACTCAACTACTACTAATAACGATGCAACCGAATCTGCTTCGGAAGCACAAACGACTGCCGACAGCAAAGATACCCTGGGTCGGCCCCAGGCGTACGGATGGAGTGAGGTGCAGCCCTACGACCTTCCGATCATCCGCTCCCAAATGGAAGAAGTGGATTCCAACGACGTGACGATGCGGGGCAACGAACAGTTTACGGCTTACGAATTGAGCGAAGAGGTGCTGTTTGATGCCGGAAAGGCTGCTTTGAAGCCCAATGCCGAAGCCAAGCTGAAACAGGTGAGTGCCTCCATCGCCAAGCGCTATCCGCAGAGCGAAATCCGCGTATTTGGCTACACCGATTCCCGGGAGTCGAGGGCAGAAAACCGGGAGCTTTCGGAAAAGCGGGCAGAGGCAGTAAAAGAGTGGATGGTGAAAAATGGCAATGTAGATGCGGCTCGCATCAGTGTACATCCCCGGGGAGAAAGCAATCCCGTTGCTTCCAACGCCACTCCCGAAGGTCGCAAGGAAAACCGTCGGGTTGAAATTGTAGTGAGAAATCAGTAGCCGGTTGAGAATCGGCTGACCGTCAGCCCCACCAGGTTTTCAAAACCTGGTGGGTTTTATTTGGTCTTAATTTTCGAAGGGCTTCTTTTCTTTAGCAGCGCGCACGGAATTTTTAGATTACTCCCCGGCTCAAAGCGCGCTGTACCAACTCTCCCGTATTTTTAGCGTCCGTCTTTTCAATCAGGTTCTGACGGTGTTTATTGACCGTATGAAAACTGATGCCTAACTGATGGGCAATCGTTTTACTACTGTTTCCTTCGGCCAGTAATTGCACTACCTGCCATTCCCGTTTGGTTAGTTTAATCTTCGGTTGCAGGGATTTCAGGGCTGGAACTGCTGGCTGAGGGAGTTCCGCTTCCGCAAACAGGAGGGGAGTAGAGAAGGAGGCCGCCGCCGACCAGTGAGTCAGGTCAGAAACTACGCCCAGCAGATGCGTGACCTGCCCCAGGTGGTTGGTATGCAGACAGGTGCTTTGCTCAAAAAGCAGCACGTAGCGCCCATCGGAACGCTGTAGACGGTACTGGGTTCTGAGCCGGAAATTTTCGCGTTCAGGACCAACCGGCGATTGGAACTGCTCCTCAACTTGTTTTCGCTGCTTTTCAGTGCGAATCAGGTCAGCCGGATGCATTTTCTCCCGGAGAAAGGCCGTTCCTTTCCTGATCCATAATTCTGTCGGATAGCCAAGTATACGTTCCACGTTCTGGCTGATAAAGGTAAACAGTGCCTTTTGCCGATCCAGAATCCAGGTGATACAGGAGCCCTGATGGAGCAGGTGTTCCAGTACCGTGTGCATGGGAGAAACAACCTGGTTTTCGCTGTGGTAAGAAATGGGCAATGTGACACCCGCGTAGTTCGGTAATTCTGAGTAAATAGGCATGGCTTCAATGAACAAAGATGAATCAGACAAGGAAAACAGGGGAAGAAGTAACCTGTCTTGGACGGTAATTTCAGCAGATATCCCTGGCACTATAGCGCAAGGGTCGGACGCAAAACAAACAAAAGAATGAAGTGTCTTGATAGATGCGCCATACGCATAGACCCGAAATGGGCTCTCTTAAACCAAAAGAATGTTCATGGGAGATGTTCTGTAAAGATGGGTATATAGCAGGCTGTTAGTCAAGGGGATAAATACAGCTGACAGTGGGGAAAAATACGGTATAAAAAACGTATTTTTCCCGTTGCTTCCCGTGAATAAACGCTATATTTGAATTAATGGGAAGTTAAACAGCTGAATAATAATTACTTACTGTAGCAGGTTTTTTTAGCCGATGCGCAACGTACTAGGAAGAGGTGGTTTTTCTGCTAGTTTTACTGGTCTAGCTGTTTCATTTTATTCACCACTAAAACTAGTAACGTTATGATCGAGTTTGTATTCAATAAAGAAGAGTTGAAAGAAATGATTGACAAGGCACCCGCCAGTAGTGTCAATATCTCCGTCAAAGTAGAATTCAAACACGGGGTGGGCAGGAAAGAATTTATTGCTACCGTACAGGCTGCTCCGGTTCTGGCCGATGGCGGAATGCAACCGGAGGGCGGCAGTACCGTATTGGGCTGTCCCGTGCCTCCAAATTGCAAATAGTGTAATGCGCCGTTTTCCTATTTAAATGTGCTGAAGAGAAGTGTTGAGATTTGTCTTCAATGCCCTGGATACCTTTCCTCCGTTGCTACTGTTGGGATACGCTTTTGTGCGGGCCAGGGTAGCCTGGAGAACAGATTGGGTATTCTGGTTCGTGGTGGCTCAGTGTGTGTTCAATGGACTGGCCACCACTACCCAATTAATGGGTACTACCAACAATCTGTATTTGTATCACATCAACTGCGTGGTTTCCTTTGTACTGCTGTCCGGGTTTTTCAGGCAGGTGCTGCGTCCGGTCAGACTCAAACAGGCCATTGGATGGGTGCTGCTGCTGTTTTTGACTTTCTTCGTTATTAATCTTCTGTACTGGGAAAATATTTCTACCTTCAACAGCAATACGCTCGGTCTGGCCAGCCTGATTCTGATCGTCTACTGTTTATTGTATTACCTCGACAAGCTTACTCATCCCGCCACCGACAACATCACCAAGTCTACCCATTTCTGGTACGTAACGGGCCTTTTCACCTATTATGTCAGTAGTTTCTTTATATTTGTTACCTACCGGACCCTTACCCAGCAACAAATCAGCAACCTGGGTTTTCTTTGGAGAATACACAATGTAGTGTTTCTGATTATGTGCGGTTACTTTCTGATCGGAATGATATGCAAGCCATCGCAGGAGAAATACAAATTGTAGGTTCTATTACGCTGTTGTTGTTTCTCATTACCTCCTTTATTGTCGTCTTTATCTTTGTGCACCAGTCGCAATACCATAAATACATTCAGGATAAGGAAGAAATGAAGAATACTTTCCAACAGGAAATCCTGAAAGCCCAGCTGGAAATGAAGGAGCAAACGCTGCATACGGTGTCTCAGGAAATTCACGACAACATCGGGCAAATTCTTTCGCTGGTAAAACTGAATCTCCATACCGTATTGCTCGAAGAAGACAATCCAGCCAACGCTAAAATCACGATGACCAAAGAGCTGGTCGGAAAAGCCATTCAGGACCTCCGTAATTTGTCGAAGACCCTGAATACCGAACACATTGTTCATCTGAAATTGTCGGAAGTGCTGCGGATTGAACTGGATATGATCCAGAAAACGGGCTTGTACACCACCCAGTTGAAAGTGAAAGGAAGTGAAAGGCCCCTGGATCCCCAAAAGCAGCTCATCCTTTTCCGCATTGCCCAGGAAACGTTCAACAACATTCTGAAGCATGCCAAAGCACAGTCCATTCAGGTTTGGATCGATTATTTGCCCGACCAACTGACGATGCGGATCCAGGACAACGGAGCCGGTTTTGAACGGCCATCCGGGTCGGGTACCGAAAAAGGAACGGGCCTCAACAATATGTACCACCGTGCCCGCCTGATCGGCGCTGACTTCGAGGTAAACAGCCAGTTGGGAAAAGGAACCCTCACCCGTTTGACATTGCCTATCTAATATCCGAGTTATGCAACATTCAGAAACCATCCAGGTAGCCCTGGTAGATGATCACAAGCTGTTCCGCAAGGGAATGGTTGAACTGATCTGCAATTTTTCGGGCTATACCATCTCCGTCGAAGCCAACAACGGGAAGGAATTTACCCAGCTGATTACACCCGACAACTGTCCGCACATTGCCTTACTGGACATCAATATGCCGGAAATGGATGGCTATTCTACCGCTGCGTGGTTGAAAAAAGAATACCCGCAGGTAAAAGTCCTGGCTTTGTCCATGTACGACAACGAAGACTCCATCATCCGGATGTTGCAGTGTGGGGCCAGGGGCTACATCCTCAAAGACACGGATCCTGCCGAACTGAAGGAAGCCCTCGATGCGCTGGTAAGAAAAGGGTATTATTATTCGGAGTTGGTCAGTGGCGTGCTGGTCAGCAATATACACAAGAATTTGTCGGGCAACACCAAAGAACCCCTCCCCGTGCATTTGAATGAGCGCGAAACCGAATTTTTAAAATTGGCCTGTACCGAACTGGCCTATAAAGAAATTGCCGACCGGATGGGCGTGGGGGTACGTACTGTGGACGGATACCGGGAAGCTTTGTTCGAAAAATTACAGGTGAGAAATCGCGTGGGACTGGTGCTGTACGCCATCCGGCACGGCATCGTCGTATTGTCCTGAGTCCGTTTGATGCGGAATTTTCGTTCTGAAACCTATTCCTTTACCCCGGCTTTGTCTCCGGCCCCGGAGAACAGGCTGAAAAGCCGGAAAATGAGCGGGACGCTTGCCGTCAGGGTGGTAATGATGGCGATGATCTGGTTAAAAGCTTCTTTCTGCGTCAGAAACAGGAAGCTGACCAGCGCCACCAGCACCAGGATGAGGGGCGTCCGGAATTCGCTCCAGGCTCCCTGGTCCATGGTTGCCCTTTCCAGGTTCAGTACTTCTTCCTGTTCGATGGACGTCAGAATAAAGTTCCGGAAACTCCGGTTCATAATCCGCACGGAACCGTCGTATACCAGCAACCCTTTGTCGACCAGGGCCGCCACTGATTGGATGTCTTTCGGGTTGATCAGGCCGTCCTGGGCCAGGTCGTACAGGAGATACTGTTCCTGTCGGGAACAGGATTTCCACAAGGCGTTGTAATGAAACAACGCCAGGTTCTGAATCTTAAGGATCACTTCCCCCCGGTTGTCCGGCCAGGCCTGCCTTTCCAATGCCAGTTTTTTGGGGTCCGGAATGAGCTGGCGGAGAAAAGGTCCGTGCCCCGCGCATTCCTGGGTGATGAGTTGGTGTAATTCTTCCGTTTCCATAGATCATCAATAGCGAAATAAACAGTAGAACGTGCTTTTGCGTGAGACAATCGTCATTTCTTATTCACTTGGTCACCGTGGCCATTGCTGAAGATCGGCGCATTTGGGATCTTATTTTTTTTGGTAATCGGTCCTCCAGGCTTGGGCCTGGTGCCATTGGTGGAATGCAATCCACCGACCGCTCCTTCCTGAGCGGAGGATGCCAGCTTGATGGGTTCTGTATAACTCATATTCAGGTGATAGTGGCATTCCTGAAATCCATTCAGCGCATTTTCCCAGCGGGTGGCCAGGCGCAGACGTTTGGCCTGTTCTTCCGACGATAACGCCGAAACTGTCTGGAGCAGCGACCGGGTAAGAAGCTTCCTCAATTCGACCGGCGCTTTGCAGGATACAATGAGGATGGGTATGCGCTCCCGAATCAACTGTTCTAGGATGCTGACAAAAAAGGGATCGGCTTCGGCACGTAGCACGATCTCCTCAAAGTGGGTGATCACACAAGCTTGCGGGGTCAGGTTTTTCAGGTAAAAGCGTTTGTTTACCGCCAACTGCTCAAAGTCGATTTCCTCCACTTCTTTTGAATGATGGCGCAGAAAATCCGAAATAAAATGCTCTTTGTGAGGCAGGCGCAGGCCCGTCAGAAAGAGGTTTTGCTTTTTCAGAAAGAGTCTCTCTGCCAATGGCTCCAGCTTCAGGGGCAGCGCCCGGTGTTCTCCAAACAAACCCAGGCTGTAGAGGTTGGTTACGGCATAATCGCCCAAGGCATACAGGATCAGGCAAATAACGCCAAACAGTAGCCAAAGGAACAGGTGGTAAGTAAGAGGAGTGGGGTGGCTCCAGTACAAGGACCGGAACTGAGGCGAAATGGCGGCCAAAAGCAGATGATCTTGCTCCGGTCGGGCGGAATTGTATCCCTGATAATGCAGTTGTAGCGTATCGGACGATGCGTACCAATGGAAAATATTGGACGGTGCCTTTCCGGCAGCCGCCGATAGCAGAAACTGGTTTTCTACTGCAATGGGATTGTACAGCAAGGGTAACCGCAATCGGGTAATTAAACTGCTTAATTGAAAAACGCTGCCGGTTGCATCTGTTTTCAACGATCCCAACTTGCTGTTGTTTGCACTAAAATAGATGGTCGTGCTATCACCTTGTTGCCGGTAAATTCCTTTGCTGTAAATCGCGGAGCGGATTTGGGTACTTTGATAGAGATCGATAGTAATAGGTTGATATTTCTTTTCTGTGTTTTCCTTTCGTTTCTTTAAGCTTTCTGCCAGCTGTAACATCGAATGGGCCGTCGCAATCTGCTGTTCCCGGTTGTAAGCCATCTGGTAAAAGACCACCCCAGGCCCAATGCCCAGCAGGAAGATCCAACTGCAAAAGAAGGCCATATACCGGGCTGACAGCGAAAAGTACGGTGCTTTTTTCAGGTCCTGATTTGCCGGTTGACTGTTGATTGGTTGCTTCGTAATCGGATCTAAATAGGCATTTACCAAGAGAATAAAACTGAATAAGGTGATCGTTACTTCGTAAGAAAGCATTAGCTTCTTTTCTTCCGATTGAAGGTAAGGCCAGGCAATCAGGTTGAGTAGGACAATCATAATGGTAAAGAAAATCCAGTAAAGCCGATTGTTTTGCCAAAACCAAGCCTTAGAACTGTTTTGAGTGCCCCGGCGATGGCATAAAAATGCGTGCGCCATTGAAAAGGAATACATGCCAGTCAGGGCGTAGAAAATCATCGTCCCTTCGTAGCTGAGCCACGGTTTAAAAACCTGTACGAAGCTACAGACAGTCATGAAAGTAAAAAGAAAAAACAAAGGATAATAAGCCATTCGGTTTTCCCGGTTAGGCCGCAGCCAACTGAAGGCAAAATGGGTTTTCTCCAACCGGTGATCGTTGTGGTGCGTCAGTTTTTGCAATAACAGCAGCAGCACCAGCGGCAGCATCGACACCAGGTAGCACAGTACCGCCATACTCAGAATCATGACGCCGGTGGTCTTGTAGTATTTGTAATCATGAAAGACAATTAGGTGCAAGGGCAGTGCACTCAGGGGTACCATATAGGCACGGTACGCATTTCCGTTATACCGGATGTCCAGGTGTTCGGCCGCATCTCCCTTGAGCGCGGCTTGCAGGGCTTTGTCTTCCCCGCATTCTTTCATAAACTGCTCCTGCAGGTTTTTCTGGCGATTGGAATGAAACCAGATCTTCCCTTCGTGATCCAGGATGCAGAAGCCGAAACCCGACGGCAAAACCGGATCAATGACCGAATACGGTTCAGATTCCAGGGCCAGCACCCGGCGTTTATTTTTGTTGAGTGAGGTATACTCGCGGGGCGCAATTGGATCCAGTGCAATCGACAGGGCCATCTCATTCTTACCCGTCGAAAGGTTGAACAGGGGCTGGAGCATGAAGTCAACGGAATCTGCTTTCGTAACGGGTTGCTGATGGTTGGGTGGCAGGTTCCATGTTTGTCCATTCTGGATGGCCTGAAAGTAATTCCGTTTTATTACGTCGACACCCGTCGGCATTTTGTTGTCACTAATCAGCCAGCCGTGACCGGTTTTCCCATTGGTTCGCACTGAAAATAAGGTGGTCAGGAAAGGATAGTGGCTTGGGTAAGCGTATAGCTGATTGGGTTGTCTGCTTTCCAGATAATTGTAATTCAGAAGCTGAGTGGCAGGTGGAATAATAAAATTGCTGTCTGTATGAGGGTCAAACTGCTGCTGATGAATGATGTCCCGGTAGGTTACCAACTGCGTGCGCATATCCCTCAATTCCTGAATAAAAGAAGTCTCTATGGAATTGGATAGGGTAGTCAGGTCCTTATCTACTGCATTCTGGTCGCTGACCCAGTAACCAAAGCCGAAGAACAGCAGCAAGGTCAGCATAAAGGAGCCAATCAGCAGGGAAATGACAGTAAAAAAGGCATCGCTGAACTGCACCCTTTCGCAGGCACTCATGATCCAGAGCTTGAAAAACGGGTAACCGAAGGCCAGCAGCATGAGTACCAGCACAATGAGCATCAGGCTCAGCATGGACACGTTATAGATCTGTTTGCGGTATTCTTTTTCCTTGATCAGTCCGCCCAGCAGCAATTGGTGATTACTGCCCAGATGTACCCGGTGGGCAAACAGTTTGTAGTTAATGCCGGACATTTCTATGCTCTGCACGTGTCCCGACAGGAAGGAAGACTTCAGGAAAGACAGACTATCTGTGTTGTGAATGGTCAGCCCCTTGGTCTCGGTGTCGAATATGATAGCACTGTCTTTCAGCAGTATGTACTCTTCAAACACTTCGCCCTGTCCGATCAGGGCGGTTTGGATAAATTCCGACAGTTTCATCCGGAAACTGATTTGAAGGGTATTTTTCTTGTCTGGTTGCTTAAAATCAATGCTTACAGTGTCCTGAAAAGCCACGTACCAGCCATTGGGCGTATGAACCAATTCCGGTGTTGTTGTGGGGGCCGGTTGAGGCCTGACTTTCTGCGTATCGATGGTCTGAATGTATTTTCCCTTTTGTTTGGTGTCCGATTTGGTGACGATTTCACGGCTGTCAAATTCGCTTTTGGTCCTGGAAAAAGCATAATCCTGAATCTGAGTAAACTCCAGTTCCGCGTTGTTTTTTGCCTTTAAATATGTATTTTTCAAATCTTTCTCTTTTGCCCTTTGACGGATTTCATTCCGGGCGTTGGAAAGTACCGTAGCGTGTTTGTCATCCAGGTTTTGGCTTACCTGCGCCAAAACCCTGAATGCCCGTTCGTGCAGGTATTGGGCATTATTTTCTACGTACACAAAGAAGTACAGAGCAAAACCGGCAGTGATGACCAGGGTGGTGATGATAGTGACCCGGTAGCGCTTGAATTTGGGAAGGGCGAACATAATACCTGGCCCAGAGGGAGTTTAGTGTCAACTCGGAAGAGGATAGAAAGGAAATTAACCATTTGTACCCGTCAATAATGCTTTGTAAGCATCTGCTTTTACAGGCCGGTTGCTAGCCTGATCTTTCAGAGCACCGAAAACAATTCCGCCCCACTACTGCTGGAATACCTTGATTCTTTATTGCCTTGCCTCAACTATCCTTCCGAAACTGCCGTTCGGTCTTCCGTCAAAGCGCTTCCCCGCCTGATTTGGGCATCCCTGGTAGCGGCGTCGGCTTCCACCAGAAATTCCTCCGGCTTTCCAACTTTGGTGCTTTCCAGTTCCTGAATCACCCGTGCGGCCTCCTGCGACATGTGTTCGCCCAGGCACCGATAGGCTTCAAACTGCGAATCGTCGAAGTACTGGTCGCCGGTAGACTGCTGCGGGAAATCCGGAAAGGACTTGTGGTAATTGAAAACGTGCACCGGCAAATTGCCGCTCAGCGAAGACTTGATGTAGATCAGCTGTCCAGCCTGGGCCTCGTTCGGATAATAGATCCGGCCAACCGCTACACTTTGTTCACTCATACCGATTCCCTTGTCGCTTGCTTTCGGAATGAGGGGCTGCAGGTCAATGTCAATGCGGACGTTTTCCTCGATGTAAGCCATCCGAACCGCGTGATTAAAGGACTGGAAATCGTAATTAAAATCCTGCTCGAAGTCGCAGACAACGATGGTTTTGCACTTGCGTTGCAGCAGGGGTACCAGCCCCAGATTATCACCAGTGTGGCCTCCATCCGACACGTTGACCATTTTGCGCCGGGCGTTGCAGTTGCCCATCAGTTCAGTAAAGAGGTAAGGTGGCCAGAACTGCCTTTTCCGATGAGGCGGAATGTTATCCTGATCGACGGACTTCCGGTATTCCCAGGGATTTTCAATCCAGTAGCCCAGCCGCAGGTTGAACAATGTACAGAGAAAGGAATGGCAGAACGCGTTGGCCGAACCCGCCGCCGACCCTACGGCGGCCGCCGATATGGTCATGGCCCTAGCCAATTTGGTGTTCCCGCCCCGGTACCGGTCCGTCCGGATGTAGCCAGTACTCTGGGAACCCACGTACTGACTGGAAAAGATGAAATGTTCTGACTTCAGATCGCGGCGTACCAGTTCGTCGGAACCTTGCAGGTTGAGCGCCGCCACAATCAGGTGGTAGGGGCCCCGGTTGTTGCCTTCGCCCAGGTTTTTCAGCAGGAGGTCCTCGTCGTTTCGCAGGTTCACCAGTGGCATGCCCTGGTTGTCATCGTGCGCATGCCGTTTTACCCGCGCATCCGTCTTCAGGTACGTTTCAGAAAGGCGGTCCCGATAGAAGTAGTGCGGCGAAATTTTGTTGGAATCCACGAAGTAACCAAAAACGCCGAAGAGGGCTGAGGCCGCCAGGAAAATCAGGAATGCGTATAGTCCGGCTTCTCTATTCACCAGCACACCTCCCACTGCGGCCATACTAATGCCGACAAACAGCAAAACGGACAGGTTGAGCAGCGGAATTTTAAGAGTTTTGAGCAGTTTTTTGTAAAAGGCAGAGTCTCCGCCACCCGCTTTCTGCCGGAATACCAGGTAACCAATGGCCAGTGCCGCCACGGAAAACAGGAAGTTGACGGAAGGGCCGGCAGTAAAGGCCGTCAGCACAATCAGGGGCATGAGTACGGCAGTCAGCAAGCTATAGAGCGCACCGCCTTGTACGTTACCTTGCAGAGAGCGGTATACCCGTTGGTTGATGCCCGTTTTGCCGACATTCAGAAAGGGAATGATCAGGTATACTGCTACTGCCTGCCCGATGGCATAACTCAAAGGCAGGGAAAACACGATCCAATAGGCAATGGGACTTACCTGGTTTTTCAGAATGGCACCAACCAAAATGGATAGCATCGGGGCCAGGAAAACGCCCAGCCAGAGTTGTCTTCGGGTGTAGACCGATTCGTAGTAATCTTCGGGATTATAGCCGGATTTGAAGGAGGGGGGCCGTTTTTCCTGATTCCGCTCCGGTTCATTCCGGTGATTGGTAATATTCCGGATGGCCTTCCTGATATTGAATGTGTAGTAGATACCCACGAGAAAACCCATGACCAGAAAACCAAACGCCCAATATCTCTGGTTTTTCAGGCCAGCCCACACGTGCTCCAGCTGTCGGAGCAAGCCCTGATTCCACCAGTGGCCCAACACGCCCAGTACGTAGTCAAGGCGGCTTTCCGTAGCCTGCCGGGCGGGGGACTGGTATTGAATTTTCTCAAAAAAATCGCCGTCAGAAATAAAATGCAGTATTCCGTAATTGAAGGACATAAAGCCGACCAGGAAGAGCAGGTACAACAGGAAGTTGTGTAAAATACCCGAACTGATGCTCCCCACCGCTCGTTTCACGTCCCGGCTGGTATATTGTTTCTGCGGGGTCAGGTATTCGCCGTGGGTACGAAGGTGGTGCATCTGGTGCATTACGTTGAGCCGGGTTTCCGTGGCATCGAGGTATTCAGGAGCCGATTTGCCCAGCCCTACCAGCGGCGAATTTTCAACATCCACACCCAACTCTGAATTGTTTTCGGATAGGCTGGATTTGTCGCCCGTGAGCAGCGATGAGAGGCAGGAGCCAATATAACCGCCGCCCGACACCGTGCTCAGGTAATCGAACTTTTTGAACAGCCCTTGTTTGATCAGTCCCTGCACGACACCCAGACCCAACGTGGCCGAGCGGATGCCACCTCCCGAAATGCAGATGCCCCACAGCGGAGAAGCCGCATCGGGAGCGGGTAGGTGGTTCTTTGTTCGACGTTCGCGGAGGTATTTCTCCTCTGCATCAATGACCGCTTTCAGGTCTTTGCTGTAAGTGGGAGCCGGATTTTTCATGGCAGAACTCATTGTTTTCCGGGAGGAGCTTCAAGGGCAGCTGGCTTTCAGGTCAATGTGCCCGTGATATTCAACACTTTTTCCTCTCCGTTTACCTGATAATTGATGGTCAGTGTACTGTCTATACCAGACAGCAGAAACTTCCGCTCGGTCAGATCGAGCAGGTAATAGCCCAGGGCACGTACGTAAAGCGATTTTCTCCAGAACTTCTGCATGTCTTCAAAGGCTTTGGGAATAATGTCCCGGTAAACCCTTCTTTGCGTGATACCCGCCTGGAGCAGGCTTACTCCCGCGTGAAAAGAGTGCCAGTCCGATTTGGCAGCCCCGTTTTCGGTGGCTAGATTGGCGTACCAAAGGGTGCTGCTGTTGCCGGCGGCTTTGCCTTCCTCTTCGGCCAATTGCGTATCTACGCTTTTCAGGTGTTTTCTGGCCTGTTCTGCCCGGAGTTGCCGCGACGTATCGGGTTCGTCCTGCTGCAGAAAAGACAACCAGAGCGGCCCATACTGCTTGGCCCGGGTTTTTACGTTGTTCCGGGCGGAAAACTGGCTCATATATGCCATAGAGGCACCTAGTGCCTGCGCCATCAGTTGGGTATTCATTTGTTGGGATGCCATATGGGGAGAACCCATATCGGCCAGCAGGAGCAGCAACACATCCGGCTGGATGTTGAGATGAATGGACGCCCTGATGTCGCTGGCTTTTCCCTTCACCAGGGCGGTTTGCAATTGCTTCACCACCGGATCAAAAGCCTCCTGGGGAATGCCCTTCCACAAAACGGCGTGGTCGACAATGGTATGCAGCTTCTGTTTCTCCATCGCCGATTCGCCCAGTTTGGCTTCCTGCCATTGGTAAGTCAGGGAAAGTCCATACCGGAATTCATTGGCAAAAGGCGTATCGGAGGTAAAGTGCGTCATCTCCGCATCGAAGTCTACCATCCAGCTTACCTTGTCGTTGAACAACTGATCTTCGAAGAAGCGGATGCCTTCAAAAGCCACCATCCGTTCAAAGCCATCGCCTTTTTTCACGGTGCGATCTACTTCCTTTACGGTTTTTAAGTTCTGACTGCTGGCTTTCCATTTGCCAATGCCCAGCGTCAGTCCCCAGGCTTGTTTTCTTTCTACCGTTTTTTCGTGCAGGTATTCCCGCAACTGTACGCCAGCCGCCGACTGGTTCTGAATGTCGCTGAGCAACTGGTCCAGCCGGAAGCGGATCAGGTCCCGGTGGTAGTTGAGCAGGGCCTGCGCGCTGAAGGTCGCCTGCAGGAGGGCAGAAGTAGATTCGATTCGCTGGTATTCGTAACTAAAGTTGACTTTGACTTTCGTCATCGCTACTTCTTTGATCAGGCCTCCCAGTTTATCCAGCAAGGCTTTTTCCAGATCGGCCACAGTTTTGACCGCTCCATCCAGACCCAGCCGCTGGTTCAGTTCCTGCACAATCAACCCTTCGGCGGCGCTGAGTTGGTCAAGCGGGTTTTTCTCCAGTATGGGCTTGATCTTCCCTTTCAGGTTGCTCACCAATCCTTCAGTGACTTGTGCCAGCACCTGGACCACGGCTTCGGGCTTACTGAACTCCACCCCGATAGCCGCCGTCAGGCTCCCGCCCGTGCGCTTGGTGAGTGCCTTTTTCAGGTATACTTCGTAAGCATCGGTGTCGGTACATTGAATGACCAGCGAAAAATCGTCCTGGATGCGAACGGTAAAGCCGGCTTTCAGGTTGGCTCCAACTTCTACATTGAATACTTCGCTGCCCGACAGCAGGCGGCTGAAGGCCGAAAGATTGCCCGTAAACACATCGGCCCAGGTCAGTGACAGGGCCAGGCTGAGGGTGCCGGGCAAATGAACGGAAAGAATTTCGCCCGGCTGGAGTTTTTCCAGATGTCCGCTCTGCGCGGCGAAAAGAAAGGGCTGCAGGTCTTTCAGTACCGATTTGCCAATCGATTGGCTTCGGTCGGGATGCCGGCGATAGGTGTTGAAGATCAGGCTTTTTTCCCCGGCAAAATCAAAACCCAACTGGCTCAGTTCCCCGCCTACACTGGCCTTCAGTCCGCTTTTTACCTGGTATTTGAGCCAGGCCCCGTCTGCCTTAGGCTGGATCAGGGTGCCGGCCAGCCCATCCGGGTCCTGGTCGTCGGGCGAATTGAATAGCTGCAAATGGAAGTTGCCCAGTGCACCGAAAGAAAACGATACCTGGTCAACTTCAATCGGCTTCTCAATTTGGGCACCCAGCAGCTCCGTCTGGATGAACGCTGCGTCATCCAGGGTCTTGCTGCCAAAGAGGCTGGCAATGTCATGCAGGTTGATAAAGTTTAAGTCGGCCATGGAACAGGAGCGTGTAGAGCCGGACGTAGGGCCGGTGATTTAGATCGTAAGCCGCATTTTAATGCGGAGATATGGAAGTGGATGCGAAGCATGGGAAATACAGATGCCCTTTATGCGTGGATACCCTCATACGTCAACACCTTGTTTCATAAAGATTTTAGGCAGGTGCTATCCGAAAGGTTTTCTGTGGGCTTTTTTGTCAGATGAGCCCGTTGCTGATGGCAAACTGAACCAGACCACCGGCATTTTTGGTTTGCGTTTTTTCGATGATGTTCTGCCGGTGTTTGTTCACCGTATGAAAACTGATCGACAGCCGGTCCGCTATGCTTTTGCTGTTATAGCCTTCCGACACCAGTTTCACAATCTCTCTTTCCCGCTTGCTCAGCTGCGCAGTGGTTCGCAGTTGTTCGTCGATGGAGGTGCAGCAGAAGCAGGTATCATCTTCGGTAGAGAGAACGGATGCCACCAGCGTTTCACTCTTTTTCCAGTGGCTGATGTCGGATACCGTAACGAGCAAATGCGTAATGTTGCCCTGGCTATCCTGTTGCAACAGGGTGTTCTGTTCCAATACCCGCACGTAAGAGCCATCCGGTTTTCGCAGCCGGTAATCGCCATTGTACTGATGTTTCTTGCGCTGCTGAGGAGGAAGCGCTAAGAGAAAGTTCCAGATTGTGCGGAACAACTGCCAGATGGGACGGCGGTCTTCCGGATGAATCAGGTCGTTGAGAAAAGACAAGTCTTTTCCAATCCAGGTATCAGCTGGGTAACCCAAAATCTTTTTGGCATTTCCGCTGACAAATTCAAACCGATTGGTCTTTACGTTGAAGATCCAGGTAACGCAGGGGCTCTGACTGAGAATGGTTTCTAGCATCGGGAATGACTGCGCAAAATTCTGGTAATTGACCGACGCTTCTCCGTAAGACTGTCGTTGCCAAAGGTCAGACAGGACATTAAAATGTTCAGGGGGCGAAGTCGCCTTCATTTGGCGTGGGTTGATCACGTAACCTGTTAACGGATTCATGGAGCAGATTGAAAAATGATGGACTTTAAAATTAGGTGGCTGGTAATCGTTTAGCTGGCTGGCGACGAAATGAAGTCGTTTCTTAACTGGGTCTTCTTTGGTTAGGGAGAGTTCAATCCAGAATGGCCCTTACAATGATGGAACAGCTCATCATCCCAACTGAAGGGAAAATGACGAAAAATGCGCATTCATAAATAAGTAGCCTTCCAGGAATGGACGGGAGGGTATTAAAGTAATCAGGAGCCTGTTCCCAGAGGCTTCCCTCCGGGAATTTGGCAGTTTCAGGTAAGGTCGCTTATTGCCTCGTATTTAACTTAGCACAGAATAAATATAAGAAATGTAATACCAAACTGTCAAGCACAAACGCGGAAAATACGTGTAAATGCGGGCCGTTTTTTGAAAAAATACCTGATTTACGGTAGGTGAAAATGAGTGGACAGATAAATGAACGGGCTGTAATTTCAGCAGAATGAACTGTTCTGTTCCAGGGGCATCCATTTGAAACGCAGGATCAGCAGGTAATCCCGGCGATTTTGACTTTCTGGATTGAGGAAAGAATCGGCAAAAAGTATCAGTGAGCAATGTAAAGAATCGGCCGCTCCATTATTGAGCGGCCGATTCTTTGTATTCAGGATGACGCTGGAGATAAAGGACTATTGCGGCACAGGTCGCCTTTATTTTAAATCCTTTCTCCCGGGCGTAGTCCAGCCCGTGCTTGATAATATGATCGGCTACTCCCTGACCACGCAGGTCTTCGGGTACGAAGGTGTGGGTAAAATCCATCACACCGTTGCCAGGCAAGCTGTAAGCCAATTCGGCATCCGTTTCCTGACCATCAATTTTGGCATAAAATGCCTGATCATCGGCGTGATGCGTTACGGAAATTTGCATAAATGAGTTCGATTTTTGTTGAACGAAATTGATTAACCGGCACGTCCTCTTTCCGGTTCATCAGGACTGAAATCATTCAACGTAGGAGTTGCTTTTTCGTCCTGGCGGTCTTCTTTGCGATCCAGTACATCGCCCACGACGGGCACGTTGGTTCGCTGATCGCTCCGGCGGTTGCGTGAGCGGATTTCATTCAATCCTACGGCCAGCAGCACCAGGACTGCCATAGCCACAGTAATAATTACGGCGGTGGTACCCATATCTTTACGTTTTTAGTTTTCCATAGCAAATACATTTACTCATACGGATGCAAGAGGATAGAGTTCGCCTTTGCCGTTATAAATAAAGAAGTCAGCTCTCTCCATCCTCTGGCTGAGCGCATTAGGTATCCGGCCTTTGGAATGGTTATTAGCGGTTCAGTAGGAGTTTCAGGTAAAAGGAGGGTTGCTTCAATCGTTCGCGCAGATCCAGGTCCATAAACATACAGGAGAGCGTTTGCGCCAGGGTAGCACTGCTGGCCGCGCGATTGGCCACCATATTAAACAGCCAGGGATAGCGGAGCAGTTGTTGCATCCGGCGGCTCAACGACAGTTCTTTGCCCAAGCGATTATACACGGCCTGATCGTAAGCCTGCAGAAAGGGGGCGGAAAAGTTGCCGGTTTGTAAGCTTTTTTCTGCCTGCTCGGCAGCCCATCGCCCACTGATCATCGCGTTGCTGACGCCTTCTCCGCTGAAGGGATCTACCAGCGAAGCCGCATCGCCCACCAGCATGTAATGGTCGCCGGAAAGGGGGCGCTTCCGCGAACCCAGCGGTAAACCGTATCCCTGAATACCACCCAGGAGCCGGGCCTGGGCAAAGCGGGGGCGGAGCTGGGGATGCGTGGCAATCATCTCCAGCATTTCTTTTTTCAGGTTCACTTTCCGTCGGCTGATGCTGCTGCTCAGCATACCCACGCCCACGTTGGCGTGCCCATTGGGAAGGGGAAAAATCCAGAAGTAGCCGGGAAGGAAATTGCGGAAAAAATGGAGTTCGATGAAGTGATCGCTATCCATACCCTGCACGCCTTCGTAGTACGCCCGCAAACCGGCGCAGTAGTGTTCCGGCTCCATCCGGATGCCAGCTACGTGCCGGGTAAACGCCGACTGCGCTCCGTTGGCGACGATCAGCAGTCGGGTAGTGAGCAGGGGAGTGCCCGATTCGGAAAGCAAGGTGATACCTTCTTTTTCCCGGCGAAACTGGTTGACCTCTACACCTTCGCGAAAAGTGATCTCCGGACGTCGGCGTACCGCTTCCACCAGGAGGTTGTCAAAATCGATGCGTTTGGCCAGGTAACCGGGCGTGGTGTCTTGGGTGGTGTCGTAACGGTATTTGAAGGGGATGCTGAGCCGGTGCAGATTGGGCGCAATGAAGTGAATGCCCCAGGAAGGCAGCTGGATATTGGAGGTGTCCAGCCGATGGATCAGTTCCGCATCAATGCGCTTGAGTTCGCTGACCACCTTGCCGCTGAGGGCGTCACCGCAGATTTTGTCGCGGGGAAAAACGGCTTTGTCCAGCAGCACGGACGCGATGCCTTTATTGGCCAGGTGCAGGGCGGCCGTAGTACCGCCCGGTCCGGCTCCCAGAATACACACATCCACTTGCTGCATACAGTGATGAAAGAAAATCAGATAGTAAAATTAGGGTAGGAAACGGAAACCATCCGTAGGGTAGGCCGGTCCGCCGGTGCGGTTAACGCTTACCCTACGGATGTTTTCCGTTCACAGTCCTCAATCAGTTACTTTTTCGAATACGAGCCGGTAATGATCCATCGTTTCGCGTTCAAAGCACACGCGGTTGGGACTTACTTTGAATACGGCGATCAGATCACGGAAGGATTTATGGGTGATAAAGCGTGGCACCAGTGATAGATACAAGAGGTATTTCTGCAGGTTGAATTTGCGGAAGCGCTTCCGCCACTGCCCGATGGTTTCAATGTAGTCCAGCCGTCCGCTGCTCTTGGAAATCAGCTTGAAGTACGGCTCGGCGTTGCGAATCACCTGTTCGGCTCCGTAAGGCAGCCACGAACCCGGAAACTGGGCAATCATCAGGGCCAAAGCGTAAGAATCGGAGTCTTTGGGTGCATCCAGGCTGATGTCTTTGTAATCAATCATATTTTTGCTGAAGACCATCGTCTGCATATAAAAACGGCCTCCCACGGGAAGCAACTCTTTCAAATTGCGAAAGAAGGTGGCGTATACTTCATCCTGCTTGCCGGCTTTCCACTCCTCAATCGAACAGAAGTGCTCCATTCCACCTATGCAGGTAACTGCGTCAAACTGACCGTAATGCTCCGGGCGGATCTGCCGGGCGTCTTTTACTTCTACCTTCAGGCCATTCTGCTGGCAAGCTGCTGCCTGTCCGCTGGAAAGCGTAACGCCTCTGCCGTCAGCGCCGCGTTCATTTTTGATGTAAGTCAGAAAGGGGCCCCAGCCGCAACCCATGTCCAACACTTTGGAGCCTTTTCCGATGCGGAGGCTGTCGGCGATGAATTTGTGCTTTTGCCGCTGGGCTTCTTCCAGGGTCATTGAAAAGTCGCCATTGTACATGGCACCACTATAGTCACCGGTTTCTCCTACACTGAGCCGGAATATTTTGTCGATGGTTGTGTAAGTAAAGTCAAGGTCTTGCTGTGTAGCCATTCGTAGGTAGTTGGTAAAAAAGTAAGATTGATTTTTAAAAAATGAGATACCTGAAATATAAACACTTCCGTATAATTCCCAAAGATTTTGCGACGATAGGTATTTTAGGACAAGAGGTTTTGAAAGCGTAAATCAGACAAGGATGCAAGTGAAATAAGGCATTTTATCCCATTCTCCGCCTTTCTAAAGACGCATACGGGCGCTGCGATTGCTGAAAAATTAAACTATTGAATGCGATGGCACTAAGCACTAAACTGGAAGTAAAACTAAACAAACGGTACGAGCCTTCAAGCCGGATCGACGAAGTATACAAAGGCAATGACATTACTTTCGTGACCAACGAACGGGGCGAACCCGTTACCCTGTTCATCGGAAAGCGGGGCCCTGATGGCTCCATTGCGGGCGAACGGTACGTGCGCACCATCAAGCGAAGCACCGACGGCGAAACCATTTTGCACAGCCACTGGGACCTGAAAGGCAAAGTGAGCCGGTACGGTTGAAGGATTGAAGGAGTGATTGAGTGAAGGTTTGAAAGAATTAATTCAACGATACGAACTCTTGGAGGGTTCTAAACCCTCCAAGAGTTTTTGTCAGGTTTGAATATTTAGCTTAATGAAAGATAAAGCGCTGATAGCCAATAATTTTTACTGGTGTACAGGAATTAAACTGAACCGTAACCTGTTGGCAATCCGACAATACACAATCCACGTTAAATTGCCTTCACCCACTCAATCTATCAATCCTTCAATCCCTCAGTCCTTCTCTTACACCGGTGGTATGTTGCTACTTTCTACGGGCGGAATGGACGGATGACCCGTATAGCCAAAGAGGGCTTTTTCTTTGATTACCTTCGATACCTGATCGGGAACGTGGTCTTCCCAACCGGACTGACCCGACTTGATGGCCGCCAGCACATTGTCAGAAAGAATGTGCAGCAGGTTGGGGTTATAGTCTTCCAGGTCCTGCAATTTGTCGTTTACGGTCAGGTATTCAAACAGATCCACCAGATTAGCCGGCAACCGGAAATTTTTACAGTTTCGGATTTCATTGGTCTGGGTGTCCAGCAACGGATACACAAATAGTTTGACTTTCCGGCTGAACAGCGTGGCAAACGATTCCAGAATGCCTCCGGGAAGCGATTCGTAATATTTTTCGTCGAAAATATATTCCAGATTGCTGATGCCCAGAATCAGTCCGATTTTCAATTTGGTCATACTGGAGAAGTAGGCCACCAGCTTGTAGTATTCCTGGTAATTGGAAATCAGTACGCTGTGGCCCAGTGAGCAGAGCAGGTCTACCCGATCCAGAAAATCCTTTTCATCAATTTCGTCACCGGTGCGCAGGTTGCTGAGGGTCAGTTCGGTCAGTACAATTACCCGACTGGTATCTACGTCCGGTTCCTTCAGAAACTGTTCGATTCCTTTCGTCAGCATATCCACGTTGACGTGCGTAACCGGACGGAAACGCCCGCGCATGGCCAGGATGTGTTTTTTGTAAAGGGCTTCCGATGGTTGCAGCACGTTTCCATCCGCCCCGAACAGCGCCGCATTGGTAAAGCCGTTCTTCACCAGTTGCAGACTCAGCAGGCGGTTGTCTACGTGCGGAAAATCCGGACCGGTAATGCGGATCATATCAATTTCGATGTTATCGGTGCTGAGCTCATCCATGAGCGAAGTGAGCAGCGTTTCCGGCGAATGCGGGAAATAGAAACAGCCGTAAATCAGGTTGACGCCGATAATACCCAGGGCTTGTTGCTGCTGGAGACTGGTTTTGTCGTGCATGCGCACGTGAATCACCGCGTCGTTGTAAGGACCGCGGGGCGTAAGCTGAAAACGCAGGCCGATCCAGCCGTGGGCTTCGTTGGTTTTCTGAAAGTTGATAGTGACGACCGTATTGGCAAAGGCAAAAAAAGTGGTGTCTGCTCCTCTTTTCTCACCCAGGCGCATTTCCACCAGGTTATACTCCCGGTTGAGCATTTTCATCAGTCGGGATTCTACTACGTACCGTCCGCTTTCTTCCACGCCGTAAATGGCGTCGCTGAAGGTCATGTCGTAGGCAGAAATGGTTTTGGCAATCGTACCGGAAGCGCCCCCGGCTTTGAAGAAAATAGAGGCTACTTCCTGCCCGGCACCAATCTCCGCGAATGAGCCATAAATTTTTCTGCTCAGATTGATTTTCAGGGCTTTCTGACGGGTCCCCAGCAATTGGTCCAGCATAGGTAAATCAGTAAAATGGGTAATTGATTTCCTTAAGACAGTTTGTATGATGAATTACGAAGAAATGAATGACCGGGATGATGAAGTGAAAGCTTTTGTCAAATAAAGGTGATTTGATCTTCGGTTGCAATTCTAAGACGAAATCAAGGGCTTTCCAACATCAAATCACAATGGCAATGGTCATGAGTTGCTGGGCACAACGGAGTTTTCCCTTTTCCAGCGCCCCCACATTGATCTCAAACTTGGGCTTTCCATTGACCGAAACGAAGTTGATCAGGCTGCCTACCCGTCCCAGACCGTCTTTCTGCGTAATGACCAGCGTAGAGCTTCCGTTGGTTTTCTGAAGTAAGGTGCTGAGCAGATTACTGCTGTCGTAGGCCAGGTACAGAATGCTGCACCGGCGGTCCATCTGGTCCAGGTTGGCGTATCGCTTGATGACGATCGGGCGCCCGTTTACGGTTTTTTCCTGCGCCAGTTTCTGTAGTTCCTGCACCAGCCCGGTTTCGCCTACTACACCAATCACAAAGTCGCCCGTATTATAATCTTCCGGCCACTGAATATACTTGGTAAAATTGTAGATATAAATGGATTGTGCCCGGTATTCAGGCTTTTTGAAGTCCGCCTGCGCCCACGCCGCGGTAAAATACCCGGTGAATAACAATAAGAAGAAAGCCCATTTGATTCTCTCTTTCATACCTCCGCTCAATTCATCGAATCAATTTTCTCCCGCATCTGTGCCGACTTCTCCCGTTCGTTGAGATTGTAATAAATGCCTTCCAGTGCGATCAGCGTATTTTTGTCCGTGGGAGCAATCTGATTGGCTTTGTGCATGAAAGGCAGCGCCTCTTTGAAAAGCGAAGTGGATTTTTCCAGAATCTTATTCAACTGAAGCGCATCTACATCGAAGCTCTGCGAATTGACCAGGTCTACCGCTCGGTTGTAATGCATGATTCCCAGGTTATAATTGGCCGTGAAGTTGTCGGGCTGCAGGGCCAGTACGCGCTGGTAAATGGTTTTCCGCTTGCCGAAGTAGTTGTCGTACCGGGCGCTGGCTTTTCCGGCAGCCACTCCGGCGGAGTCCAGTTGTGCTACTTTGCCGTAAAGGGTGCCGGCTACCAGCAGTATTTCCACGTTTTTCGGTTCGGTAGCCAGCAGCTTATCTACCAGACTTTCCGCTTTCGCCAGTTCGTTTCCCGTAAGTAGCTGGTTGACGTGGGAAATACACAACCCTTTATCATCCGGAAACAGCACCCTGCCCGATTCCAGCAGTTGCAGCGCCATTTTATCCTTGCCTTCGGTCTGGTAAATGCCAGCCAGCTCTTCGTACAAAGCCGGGTGTTGGTAGTGAAGGTTCAGGGCTCTCCCAAAGTAAATTTTGGCATTGCCGGGGTCTTTGAGCAGCAGTGAGGTATGACCCGCGTAGTACAGGGCTTCGGCGTAGTCCGATCCCGGAGTGGGGTCGGTTTTGGCAGCCAGAAACTGTTTGAAGGCCGCCAAAGCTGTTGGGTAGTTCTTTTGGTTGAAAGCATCTACAGCTTCGTTATAATACGTGGTGCAAAGAAAATCCATGACCGAACGACAGTCTTTGACGTAGGTGCCGTGGCTGTCCAGTTCCAGACTTCGGTTCAGAAATTGCAGGGCCTGTTCGCGCAGAGGGGTTTGTTGAACCGGATCGTTTTTGTATAGTTCAGCGTAGATAAAACCTTTCAGATACCAGGTTTTGGGGTCTTTGGCCGTCAATTCGTGTTCCGATGCCAGGTCGATCAGTTCCCGTGCCTTTACCGCGTCTTTCTTTTTCAAATACTCGTACGCTTTGTCGACCATGGCTACCTGACCCAGGGCCTGGGTACTGACCATAATCAGTAAGAAAAGCAGCCGGTATAGTTTTCCTTGCATAGCAAAGGGAGAAGAATCACACTTGATGCAGAACAGGAGTAGGATTAGGTCGGGATCGAAAACCGATCCGGGCTTGGCTCTTGTGCGTGTCTGAAACAGAAAACGTTTCAAAACGGTACTTTGTAGAATGCGCCCAGAGTAAATCTAAAGCAAAAAACAATGCCAGGGTAAACGAACTCCGGAAAAGGACCGGCAAGCAGTGTAAGATACGCGAAGGAATTGCATCACCAGCCAGATTTTGTGCTTAGGTTGGGGTAGAACTGTGAGATAGCAAAATGACAAGACCGGTCAGGTTGGTGAAACCTGACCGGTCTTGTCATTTTGCCCGGCCCGAAAAAGTCGATAAACGCTGTTCTTTGAATTGTCGGTATGTGCCCGGTAGAGAATCGTTTGCTTTACGTACCGAACGGAGTACCGCAAAAGGTGGCAAATGGCCGGCCTGCGCTTGTTTGCGGACTACTCAGTGCGGAGGCTTTTCACGGGGTTGGCGGTAGCGGCCTTGATTGCCTGGTAGCCCACCGTGATCAGCGCCAGCAATATCGAACCCAACCCTGCCAGGGCAAACACCCACCATCCAATGGTAACCCGGTACTCAAAATTCTGTAGCCACTGGTTCATCATCCACCAGGCCAGCGGCGAAGCAATCAGCAGCGCCACTACGACCAATTTCAGGAAATCCTTTGACAAGAGTGTGGTAATGTTATTGACTGAGGCCCCCAATACGCGGCGTATCCCGATTTCTTTGATGCGGTTTTGTGCCATATAGGTAGCCAGCCCAAATAAACCCAGGCAGGAGATAAAAATTGTGAGTGCGGCAAAGACTCCGGCCAGTTTGCCGGTCCGTTTCTGGTCGTCGAACTTCCGGGCGTAGGCTTCGTCCACAAACTTGTACTCGAAGGGATAGTGGGGGTTGAATTGCCGGAACACTCCTTCGGCCAGTCGCAAATCTTCGGCAATGGGCTTATCCGGATTGAGTTTGATGTGCATGACATTGAACCAGGAAGCCGGGCCAAATACGATGAGTTGGTTCACTTTCTGGTAAGGAGATTCAAAGATAAAATCCTTCAGCACCCCTACCACGTGCCACTCCCGTTCGCCGTCTTCCTTGACAATCTGCCCGATGGGATCGGTGAAACGCATGGCTTTTACGGCCGCTTCGTTCAGCAAAACGGCGGTCGAATCGGAAGGATACTGTTTGATGTCGATATCCCGGCCTTGTAGCAAAGTCACGCCCATCGTCTTGACAAAATCCGCATCGGAAGCCATCCGGATAAAATCCGTTTTTTTGTCCTCTTCCGTGCTGCCGGTCCAGCTGAATCCCCAGCTATCGCTGTAGCGCTGGGTAATCGGGCTCATCGATTTGGTTACGGCCACGGCCGCTCCGCTGTTGAGCAATTCCGTCTTGATGGATTCATAATGTTTGTTGATGTCTCCCTGCAGGTTTAGGTACACCAGTTGGTCTTTGCGGTAGCCCATATCCCGCTGTTGCGCGTATTGGATTTGCTGGGTAATGATGAAGGTGCAGATGATCAGGACAATGGCAAAGGTAAACTGCACCACCACCAGCACTTTGCGGGGAGTTACCAGCGCGTGCGCCGCTTTGAAGGTGCCTTTCAGTACTTTTACCGGCTTGTAGGAAGAAAGGAAAAAGGCCGGGTAACTGCCCGCCAGCAGTCCGGTTACTACGATAAACAGCAGCCCGGCAAGCCAGAAGGCCGGATTGCCAAAATCAATGGAAAGCTGTTTGCGGACCAGTTCGTTGAAAGCCGGCAAACTCAACTCTACGATTACCACCGCTACAATGCCGGCCAGGAAAGCCAGCAGCACCGACTCACCCAGGAATTGCCCGACCAGTTCTCCTTTCATGGCCCCTACTACTTTGCGAATGCCCACTTCCTTGGCCCGCTTTTCACTGCGGGCGGTCGACAGGTTCATGAAATTGATGCAGGCAATCAGCAAAATAAAGCCGGCAATGATGCCAAATAGCCTTACTCCCTCAATGCGGCCCCCTACGTACCGGCCATTTTCAGACTTTGAGTACAGATACGCGTCGGCAAAGCGATGGGTAAATACCTGGGTAGTGGATGGGTTGGGGCCTTTGGTATGTTCGATGGTAATATTTTTGATTTTGGCATCGAAGGCTTGCTGAGAAACGCCGGGCTTCAGCAGCACGTAGGATTGTACGGAGTTGTTGCCCCACCATTGGTCATCCCATCCTAACTTTCTCATGTAAGACCAACTCAGCAGGTATTCAAAATCAAAGGCGGTATTGTTGGGCAAATCCTTGAGCAAGCCCGTCACCGTGAACTGGTCGGACGTGTCGATCCGGATGACTTTTCCCATCGGTTCTTCGCTCCCAAACAGTTTCCTGGCCATTTTCTGGGTCAGCACTATATTATGCGTTTCCTGTAAAGCCGTTTTGGGATCGCCCTTCAGCAGGGGAAAGGAGAATACGTTCAGAAAACTGGAATCGACAAAGGCACCTTCTACGTTCAGCTTCTTGTCGCCATAGGTAAACAGGAAGTTGGTTCCGTTGACGCGGACGGCCTCTTCCACTTCGGGAAAATTCTGCCTGATTGTGGGAGCCAGTATTTTGGGCGTCGTGTTCCAGGCCCAGAATTCGCCATTGAACCGGTCGCGGTTGTTCAAGGTATAAATACGATCGCCCTTTTCGTGAAAGCGATCGTGGCTGACTTCGTTTTCAATCCATAATAGAATCAGGATGGCACTGGCCATGCCAATCGCCAGACCTGAAATATTGATCAAAGAAAAAGCTTTGTTGCGCAGCAGATTGCGAATGGCAATTCTCAGGTAATTGATAAGCATAGGTCAATGGGGTAATGTGCTAATGTGGTAATGATTTTCTTTAGTGATAACTGTTAACTGGTTACTGTTCACTGATTACTGAATCCGATTTGCTAAACAAATATGCTACCATGACTTTTCGCCAGGGGGAATTCGCTTATATGCAATGGCTTACGCAGGGAGCATGAAGAAATCACTGTTCATTATCGAACACTTAACCGTACGGTTTTAATCACCAGCAAGCGTATCCAAATAAAAGTATTTTTTTGATAATGAAGTAGAACGGCAGCCAGGAAATGAGCGAACTTCTCCCAATTTTGGTGATTTTTCAGCCAGATGTTCGCTTCATTTCGTTCATATCTAATTATTTCCTTCCCATCATTGTTGTAAGTAAGAAATCTAAAGCGTGGGTTCTTCTGAAGCCCACTGCTCTTACCGGATATTTATTTGAATATATGCAAAGCCTGAGCAATAAAACCTACAAAAACGAATTCGTTCTTTCCTTTGATGGCGACGAAAGTGGCGATCTGCGTCCGCGCCAAACCCCCGGCGTGATGTACAGCAAAGCACTTCCCACGCCCGTAGCCAAACCTACGTTATTGGCCTGGTCAGACGAACTGGCCAATGAATTGGGAGTAGAAAAACCCGATCGCGAAGCGGATATTTCCATTCTGGCCGGCAACCTCGTTACGCCCACTATGCATCCTTACGCGGCCTGTTATGCCGGCCACCAGTTTGGCAACTGGGCCGGTCAACTGGGCGATGGCCGGGCCATTACCTTGGGTGAATGGGAGGCGCCCAATGGGCGATCCTGGGAGTTTCAGCTGAAGGGAGCCGGACCTACCCCGTACTCCCGCCGGGCCGATGGCCGGGCCGTCTTGCGCTCTTCGCTCCGTGAATACCTGATGAGTGAGGCCATGCATTACCTGGGCGTGCCTACTACCCGTGCTATGAGCCTGGTTTCTACCGGAGAGCCGGTCTTGCGCGACATGTTCTACGACGGTCGGCCAGCGCACGAGCCGGGTGCCATCGTGATGCGCGTGTCGCCCAGTTTTCTGCGCTTCGGCAATTTTGAGATGCCCGCCGCCCGTGATGAAATTCATCACCTTCAGAAACTGGTCGACTGGACGATTGATCGATTCTTTCCGCATATTCAGGGCGAAGACCGGCTGCTGCATTGGTTCAATGAAGTGGTAGAACGGACGGCCCACCTGATGGCGGAGTGGATGCGGGTGGGATTTGTACACGGCGTGATGAATACGGATAACATGTCCATTCTGGGTCTCACCATTGACTACGGCCCCTTTTCCTTCGTCGATGACTACAATCCGCACTTTACGCCCAATACCACCGATCTGCCCGGCCGGCGATATGCTTTTGCCCGACAACCTTCGGTAGCCTACTGGAACCTGGGCTGTCTGGCCAGCGCCCTGGCACCGCTGTTGAAAGACACTGCGCCCCTAGTAGCCGTGCTGGAAACCTACCGGGAGATTTATCCCGCTAAGTACCACGCCATGATGGCTGGAAAACTGGGTTTCGATCAGGTAAGACCCGAAGATGAGGCGCTCATTGCCCGATTTGAAAAGACACTGGCGGCCATTAAGCCGGACATGACCATCTTCTATCAACTGCTGATCGACCTGCCCGCTGCATTGGAGAGCGAAGAAGCGGTTTTGAACCATTTTCAGGAAAGTTTTTATAAAGTGCCTTCCCGCGAAGAATCCACGCAACTCCATAGCCTGGTTCAGGCGTACTCAGAGCGGATTCAGACCAACCACATCAGTCGGGAGGAGTCGAAGCAACGTATGAAGAAAAGCAATCCCCGCTTCGTGCTGAGAAACTACTTGCTGCATCAGGCCATTGAAGACCTGGAAAGCGGGGACGGAAAGCTGTTTACCAAGCTACAACAAGCCATCCAAGATCCTTATTCAGCCAGGTTCGACGAATTTTTCGCCCGCCGACCCGATTGGGCTACGCAAAAGGCTGGCTGCTCTATGCTTTCCTGTAGCTCCTGATTGCACCGTCTATTGCGCTTATTTATTACCTTCAGGCCTGCCTACTGACTTATACCGAAAATACTGCTTATGCACGCCCACGAAGAAATCATCCGACAACTTTACGAAAGTTTGCAGCGCCGTGATTACCGGAGTATGGCCAGGTGCTATCATCCGGAAGCCCACTTTAAAGACGAAGTGTTTGATCTGAAGGGAAAGCAAATTGGTGCCATGTGGCATATGCTGTGTGAGTTGGGCAAAGACATGACGGTGGCGTATTCACAGGTAGAAGCCGATTCCCAACGCGGAAGCGCCCGCTGGGAAGCCCGATATACTTTTTCGCGAACGGGGCGTCAGGTACACAACCAAATCCGAGCTCAATTTGAATTCAAAGACGGAAAAATCTACCGGCATCACGATGTCTTTCCTTTCTGGCGCTGGTCCCGAATGGCATTGGGCCTTTCCGGATTATTGCTGGGTTGGACGCCTTACCTGCGCAATCAGGTCAGAACGACCGCGGCCCAGGGCCTGCATCGTTTTATGCAGAAGCACGCGGAGTATCAATAACCTTGGCTTATTCCCCGTAAAGAGAGAGTAGTTCCACGCGAAAAGGCCATTAAAATGTGAAAGAGCATTTCAATGGCCTTCATTTATTGCTGTTAGAGAAATACGGCGATTAAAGTAGTAGCGTATATTTCAGGTCGGTGCTGACCTTTAAAAATTTGTGGCTAGATTCTTTTTATAATTTGTAGGAATTTTTCAATTATTGTATTCTCTATCAGAATAGTAGAAATAGAATAAATAAGTATATTTGTATGTCCTTGTGCATACGGATACGCAAAGCCGTCAGGTCGCAGATGGTGAAAGACAATCAAGGGCAACTGTTGGCTAAGAGAAATTGCTTTGCGTAATAGACTCCTGAAGCTTAGGTTTGAAATAAGATTCGGTTCGGCAGTTTTGCCAATTAAAATAATCATTCATGCTTTCAAAAAAAGCCAAGTACGCACTAAAAGCCCTGATTACTTTAGCCCGGAATACCAATATGAGTTCGATGGGCATCGGTGAGATTGCCGAACAGGACAATATTCCCCGCAAATTCCTGGAAGCCATTCTGCTGGATTTAAAAAACCACGGAATCCTGTTCAGTAAAAGAGGGAAAGCCGGTGGTTACGCCCTGCTGAAGAGCCCCGGAGAAATTTCCATCGGGCAGGTGATCCGCATCATCGATGGGCCCCTGGCGCAGGTGCCTTGTGCCAGCAAGCGATTTTACCAGCCCTGCCAGGAGTGCAAAGACCCGGCTACCTGCGCCATTCGGTTAGTGATGGTGAAAGTGCGCGATGCCACTGCCGAAATTCTCGATAACACTTCCCTGCGCGACGTAATTGACAGCGAGTCAGAATTGCTCTATGTTATCTGACCCAGGTTGTCTCCCTCTGTGTGGTGCCCCTAATTTTTTGGGTCAGGCGAATCTGCTTTGCGTCTGAATGAAAGTTCAACCTTACTGTATATTCTACGTACCAATCCTTCAAACTGAAGATTCACTAACTGAATGCTGCTGGTAAAAACAAAATTGGGTTTGAGCAATATCAATGGCATCGGCTTGTACGCCGATGCATTCATTCCAAAAGGGACCGTTATCTGGCGATTTGAGTCAAAACTGGACTTAAAGCTGTGTAATCCGGCTTATCAGGCGCTGAAAGCACAATACGACTTTGAAACGCTGGACAAATACATTTACCGGAGTCGCGTGAGCGGGTGCTACATCTTGTGTACGGATGATGCCCGCTTTATCAATCACTCCAGTCAACCCAACACCATCGATACCCAGGAAGGAGAGGAAGGACTGACCATTGCCGCCCGTGATATACAGCCGGGCGAAGAAATCACTTCCAACTACGAATCTTTCGACGCTGACTATCATACCTACCGCGATAGCTTATGCTGAACAGAGTCAGGCCTGTAGAGAGGAAATGCCAAGCTAAGCGGCGATCTTAACGGCCGTTTCGGTGGCAAAGCAGGATATCAGCGGCTGGTAGAAGGAACATTGCCCACGCCATTTCGTTCAATAGTGGATTGAACCTCTGGAATAAGCAATGAAAAAGTTTTTTTTGAGTTTTTGTCTTCTCATGATTACCATACCGGCCTGGTGTCAGTTTGTAATCAATCCCCAGGTGGGAGTCAATTTCTCCAATCCGCCTACCGTAAGCCAGCAGGGCGTATCGGCCAGGGGAAAAGCAGGGCTGATGGCCGGATTGAACTTCCGGATCGGCGGCAACGTGTTTGTCAGTCCGGGTGTGTATTGGACACTGCTCAATGGCCACCTGACGCAGGAAGGAATCACGAATGTAGAATCTGACCTGCAGCTCAATTCCGTCAATGTGCCGCTGCTGTTGGGATTCAACGTAGTGAATCAGCCCGGCTTCAATTTCCGACTGATGGGCGGGCCAACGGCCTATCTGGTGTACAACATCCACGAAAACAATTTTGGCCTTTCCCGCGCTGATATCAAGAATATTTATGCCATCCGACTGGGCGCCGGGCTGGATATCGTGAACTATACCCTGGATTTCAGCTACGATCTGGGACTCAACACGCCTTATAAAAACATAGCAGATGAAATCCGTTACAGTCCCCTGAATATCATGCTGGGGATCAAATTGGGCTTTGACTGATCGGAGAAAGCGGGACGTTTAGAATTGCAGGCGAAATACGCTGCCTTGTCCTTCTACCGACTGCACGTGGATGCTTCCCTTATGAAGCTGCATGATCTGCTTGGAAAGGCTGAGTCCAATGCCAGAACCGTTTTTCTTGGTGGTAAAAAAGGGAACGAAGATGTTGGCCGCCACATCGGGCGGAATACCCGTGCCGTTGTCGGCTACTTCGATGGTGACGTGCTCATTATCGTTCATAAAAGCCGACAGTTGTACCTTGGGCTCCTCTCTTTCTTTCACTGCTTCGGCGGCGTTGAGCACCAGGTTGATCAGCACCTGCTCAATCAGGTGGGGGTCGGCCTGCAGGGTCAGGTGCGGATCTTTCATCACAATGTCCATTTCAATTCCCTTCTGCTCCAGCCCGTACTGCATAAGCTGATAAATGCCCTCAAACAAATCGCGCACGTAAATTTTGCTGAGCTCCGGGTTGGTAATTTTGCTTAGATTCCGGTACGTCTCGGCAAACTTCAGGAGGCCTTCGCTGCGGTTGCGGATCACGTCTACGCCCAGCGTCACGTCTTCCAGCAGGTCGGGGTCGGGGGGCTGATTCCCTTGTCCGGCCACCTCCATTTGCAGTCGTTTTTTCAGCGTATCGGCCAGGGAGGAAATGGGGGCTACTGAATTCATAATTTCGTGGGTCATAACCCGAAGCAGCTTCTGCCAGGCCTGGGTTTCGGTTTCCTCCACGGCTACGTTTACGTTCTGGAAAGCCACCAGTGTAGACAACTTGTCGCCGGTACGGAAAGCCGTGGCTGACAGCAGTACCTGGGTCGAAGTTTTACCAACCTGAATGGTGGTCAGCTTGCTTTCACCGATTTTGAGCGAAGTAATGGCCTGGTGCAGGTGTTCGTCCCGTTTGGCCAGCGAATGCACGTTTTTCAGGTAAGGCACGTGAATCAGCTTCTTGAGCGACTCATTCATCCACTCTACTTCTCCGTTGGCATCGAAAGAAAGAATGCCGGTGTCGACCAGTTCCAGGATGGTTTGCAGGTATTGGTACTGGGCCTCCTTTTCGTTGCTCAATCGTTTGAAAGTAGTGTTGATTTCGTTGAAGGCCCGGCGCAACTGCTTGACCGATACCGGGGCGTCGCGTTCGTTGAAGTGCTGGGAAAAATCACGGTAGCGTACGGCCAGGACAAACTGGGCCAGTTCGGTATTGGTCTTGGTAATGTACTTGATCAGTTCGCCCAGTTGGAAAATGACCACAATGGCAACGATAATGAAATAGGTAGCAGGCGTATTCAGCACGCAATAGGCCGCTGCCGTGAGGCTGCCAAACAGCAGCGATACGCGGATAAATATGCCCGTTTCAAAACTTCTGAAAATCATGTCGTTATATAGCTGTCAGCTTTCGGTGAGGTCGCTCCGGCGGCCAGCATTTTGTATTCAATTCCTTCGATTCCATTACCATACTCACTTTGCGATGAAAGATGTCTTCAAGCCATCATTCACTATGTAGCCCTTTACCAACTCAGTGCTGCAATCCCTCAGCGCTTCAATCCTTATATATCGTACTTACCCAGGCGGCGGTAAAGCGCCGTGCGGGTGATGCCCAGTTCTTTGGCGGCTTTGGTTATGTTACCCTGGTGCTTATCAATTACCTTCTGAATGGTGTTTTTTTCAATCTCATCAAGCCGCATATCCTGTAGCGGTTCAGGTGCTCTGGGCTGCGATTCGAGCGGTGAGAAATGAAAGTCTTTCGGCTGTAGTACTTCTCCTTCGGCCATGATCACCACCCGTTCGATGGCGTGCTGGAGTTCGCGCACGTTGCCGGGCCACGAATATTGTTTCAGCTTCTTGATGGTTTGTTCATCAAAATGCAGGGGCGGCTTGCGGTATTTGGCCGCGTATACCTTTACAAAGTGCTGGGCCAGCATCACGATGTCGTCGCCACGTTGCCGGAGGGGCGGCAGGTTGATTTCAACGGTGTTGATGCGGTAAATCAGGTCTTTGCGGAAGCGCGATTCGGAAGCCAGTTCGTAAATGGGTACGTTGGTGGCGCAAATCAGCCGGATATCGATGGGAACGGGCTGATTGGTACCCAGCCGGATTACCTGCCGGTTTTGCAGCACCGTAAGTAGCTTGGCCTGCTGCGAAAGGCTGATGTTGCCGATCTCATCCAGAAACAGGGTACCTCCGGAAGCGGCTTCAAACCGGCCGGCGCGGTCTTCGCGGGCATCCGTAAAAGCACCCTTTTTGTGCCCGAAGAGTTCGCTTTCAAACAGACTTTCCGTGAGCGAACCCAAATCAACCACTACAAACGGTTTGTTGGCTCGGAGCGACTTCTGGTGCAGTGCTTTGGCAATCAGTTCTTTCCCCGTACCGTTTTCTCCCAGTATCAGTACGTTGGCATCGGTAGGAGCAATTTTGTCAATCTTATAAAATACGTCCTGCATTACCTCCGATTCGCCCAGGAGGTTCAGATTAGAAAAATCGGTGTTGGGAACGTTGTTGCCTTTTCCGCCCCCAGCGGAATCCTTTTTGTTCTTATTGGCATTTTTCTGCACCGCATCGGCCAGGGTAGCCAGCAGCTTTTCGTTGCGCCAGGGTTTCAATACAAAGTCAGTGGCACCTTCCTTCAGGGAACGAACCGCCGTTTCGATGTCGCCGTAGGCAGTAATCATGACCACCGTCGCATTTTTATCCTGCTCCAGAATTTTCCGCAACCAGTAAAAGCCTTCGTTACCGGTATGCAGCGCGCTCTTGTAATTCATGTCGAGCATGATCACGTCAAATTTATCTTTCGACAGCAGCGAAAGCAGGTGCTCCGGATTTTTTTCAGTGACTACCTCTTTTACTTCCGTTTTGAGCAGCATTTTCACGGCAACGAGTACGTCTGGATCGTCATCTACAACCAGTATTCTCGCTTGTCTGGGTATCATATCGGGCGGTTTTAGTTTTGGGAATCGGCAGGAACGTAAAATTAACAGGAAATACAAAAAATAGGAGCCTGTGCATCGCCAGTCACACAATAATAAGGAGAATGCGCTACTATTTAAAAATCATTTTGCGGCTGGAAAAACCTCTTCCGGTTTTAACCTTCCTTTTATCCCACCAAACGGGGCAGCAGGAGGCGGTATTGTTTCCGTTCGACATTCCTTTTTTAACCAGCCTTCCCCGTCTATCTCCTTCCATTGGGTGAAAAATAATTGCCTGTATGGGTAGGAATCCAGCAGAAGGAGGCCAATATCATTCGTAAGCGCCAAGGATGTATTTGTTAAAGGTGATAAGGCGGCTTTTGAAGCCCATTATAAATTGCAATTATTTTTCCTTTCAGGCAACCTTTGGTCGGTAGCACGCATTATCCCTTTAAATTCATCCATCCATTCAACCAGCCCTACTCCCGCCATGACTGAGATCATCATTAACCGGTGCCGGGAGGGAGATGCAGGAGCGCAGAAGTGGCTGTACGAACAGTTTGCCAACCGGATGTACCGGATTTGTTACCGCTATCTGAAGGACGAACTGCACGCCGAAGACGCCCTGATCAGCGGGTTTATGAAAGTATTTCAGCACCTGCACCAGTTTGACTACCGGGGAGATGCCAGTCTGGAGGCCTGGATCAAGCGAATCGTCGTGAACGAATCGCTGCTGCTGCTACGACGGAACTACAATTTCAACTGGGTGGATGAGGCGCGGGCCGAGCGGTACACTTCGGGTCTGCAGGCCGACGCGGGGCTAAATGCGGAGGAGATTTACGCCCTGATTCTACAATTGCCGGTCGGGTACCGGACCGTCTTCAACCTGTATGTGATTGAAGGTTACGCGCACCAGGAAATAGCCAACCAGCTTAACATCAGCGAAAGTACCTCCAAATCGCAGCTGAGCAAAGCCCGGGCTGCCTTACGACAATTATTGATCAAACACGGCATTACCTATGAAAACTGAGGACTGGGACTACTTTTTCAGGGAAAGAGTGAACAATCTGGAAAGCCCTCCGCCACAAACCGGGTGGAACGGTGCCCGCAGCTGGGATAAACTGGAAAAGCAGTTGGCCAGTTCCACCAAACCAGCCGGAAGAAGGATCGCCTGGTGGACCTACGCGGCGGCCGCTCTTGTACTGCTGGTGCCGGCATTGTTTCTGAACGGGTACTTTCAGGGGCAGCAAGAGGAGATCGACCAGCTGAAAATAGCTTTGGAAAAAGTGAAAGTGGCAGAAGCTGACTCGATTCGCCGGGCATCGCTTCCCGGAGCCGTCGCCCGGGTAGAAGTGCCGACTACGGAGCCGAAAAAAGCCGAAGCAATGCCTAGCAAATCCGAAGCGGCCCACGTAAAGAAAGCCAGGCCGGTACATCAGGAAAAAAACCAGCGGCCCGTTCCCAAGGCTGAAATTCAGGAAACACTTGTATTAAGCTCCAAACCGGACGAGCAGATTGCCAGAAGCAAATCCGAACCGGCTGACACGTCCGCGAAGCAGGTCGCAGCGGCACCCGATGCTGGTGCAAGCGTCACGTTTATCCACAGAGTACCCAAAACACCAGCCGGTCGTAAAGTGGTCATTATTTTGAAGGGAAATCAGGCTGAAAATACGACCACCCATCTGGCGGAAGCACCACCCAAACCAGCCAAAAAATTCATCTTCCTGAGCGGGGAGAAGGAAGCCAATCCGGTCGATCAACCGGAGCCCCTGCCAAGTCCTTTTGCGTTCACTGTCAAACCCAGAAAAAGCCTTCATTAAGGTGACCTGCCCGGCCGCGTAAAATAGCCGCAGTCTGCTTTGATTATTAATTCATTCCCATAACCCATCCTTTCCCATGAGAACATTTCATTCACTGCCGGCGGCAGTACTGCTACTGCTTTGCCTTTGTGTTGCCCACGTGGCCAGTTCACAAGCCCGGAAAGCACCCGGCAAACGGGTACGCCCCACCAAGGACACCCTGGTGATTCAGTTCGGTGAGGTGGACCGTTTGGTGATTCCCCTCAGCAGTGTTCGTCAGTTTGAAGTAGAAAACCTGAACGGATTGATCCGGCAGCTGAACCGCGACCTGGGCCAGGGAATCGATTCGCTTGGCAATACAGGTTCTCCGGCTCTGATGCTGTATCAGGAAACCCCCGACGACAACCGCCAACTGCAGGTAAGCACCAAGGCGGTCGAAAGGTCAGAGCTGTATTACGATCGGGCTACCGGTGCCATTCGGAAAGTCTTTTCTCCCGATAGTATCGTGGTGGAGCGGGCCAACCGGCAGCGTTTGTTTCTGGTACTTGGTCAGCTGAATAACCTGAAACAATTGCAGGGCCAGAACCTGGATTCGATCATCGTAGAGGTGAAGAAAGCCATTGATACGCACCCACAACTCAATGGAATGAAAAATGCCTCCATTCCCTACGGTGGCTGGCTGAAGGTTACGTACCGGGTGCAGAAAACCGATTCGCAAAGCCTTATTGACGTACGTACGCACGAGGATTTCGGGCTGGGAATCATTCTGGGAATCGGAGTCGGTTTGGTACGCAACCAGGTCGTACCTGAAATCGCGACGGGCATTGCCTACCGTTTTCCCCGTAAGACTTCTTACGTCGGATTGAAGTTTACCTTCCATTATTTCTTCGACCGGCGAACGGACGGGAGTTACGGGATGGACATCAACACGTTTATGAGTGCGGAGTTGGGTGATAAGTTCAAGAGCGGCAATAACCTGAGTATCGGCTACCTCATTCACCGCAGGGGCAACTATTTTAAAGGTACCACCTTGAGATTTTCCCTGAGCAGCAACACGGCTAAAGTTGGTAAACTCCGCATGGTGCCCGAACTGATTGTGACCGATCATTTCCGGGTCTGGTTTCCGGGCATCCGGCTGGGTGTGCAGTTTTAGTTTTCAAGGGGCCCCACTTCTGCCCCTATATTGCGAATTGTAACCAAAAATGATTTAATCATCCGGCTCTGTTTTGATTGCGGGTTCCGGCTGGTTTCTCTCGTGGGGGCGCATGCATACACCTTTATGGGGGAGTTGTAAAAGGCAACACAGGCTGCTGCTTTCGTGCAGAGTCAGAAGCGATTTGTTAAAAAGTGTTAATACAGTTTGTTTTGGGCCTTTTTTACTTCAATATTTTTTTATGGTAAATTATTGATATCCCCCAAATTGGGGGATGCGGAGTAGCTTGCCCATTGCCACTCATCTATGCATCCTGCCGTTGGTAGCAAAATGGAAGAGTACTTTGGATAGATGGTTACTGTGAAGCGCCCATCGGTAGAATTTGGCGGATGAAAAATCACCTGAGGCTGGTGATTGCCAACGGGCTTTTGTGGTGCAACTTTGAATCATAAATCAAACGCATAAAACACGAAAGACCATGAAAACGAACATCATAAGAATCGCCGCCGCCATTGTTTTGTCTGCCGCTACACTGGCCAGCCCTTCCTACGCAAGCGATAAGAAACCGAAAAAAACGGACAAATCCACTTCCAACATTGCCTGGTCACAGATCGAGCCGGTTGGGAATGAAAAGAAAGTAGCCGTCTCATTCGGTGCTCACGACTCCGACCGTCCGGCCAGCGTTCAGATTCTGAACGAAGCCAAGGAAGTGGTGTACCGCGATTACATCAAGCACCCGCACACTTTCCGCAAGGTGTACGACCTGAGCCAGTTGGGAGAAGGGATTTATACCTTGCAAATTGTAACTGGCCGTCCCGAAGCCGAAAAGACCTTTGCGCTGACCGACATGCTGCACAAAGACGAACTGAGGGTCATCTTCCTGGCTGGCTCCGATCACAAGCATTTTCGTTTCGGTATGGAAAACCTGACCAAAGCCGATGCCGCTCTCCGGGTAAAAGACAGCGCCGGAAACGTGGTTTACAAGGAGAACCTGAAAAATATCTCCAAGAAGGTCATAGAAAAAGACTTCTCTTATCTGAATGCTGGTGAATACACCGTAGAAGTAGCCAGCGCCAAAGGGGAGTTCAGCAAAAAAATGATCGTACCCTGATTGAAGGAAAGACCCGTAAGTCTTTCAGCCATCAAAGCCCGTAAGCTTGGCAAGCAATACAATCCGTAAGTCCCTATTCCCTAAAGACCCGTGTTTTTCCAGGCCCGTAAGCCTGAACCCCGCCCGGACCCGTAAGTTCGGAGGAACGAAAGCCAGACCCGTAAGTCTGCCCATCACCCCAAGGCCTGTAAGCCTTTGCACCCTATACGCCTCTGAGGACCCGTAAGTCCCGGAGGCGTTTTGCTTGAAATCAGTTATCAGTGAACAATGTATAGTGAATTACCTGTGGTCGCTACCCATTTTATTTTGGTGTTAGCAAAGACCCCAATGCCTTCTTTACACTACCAAATACGTAGTTCCCGCTGATTTGTACTCCATAAACTGTTTACTGATAATTGTTTACTGTTTACTGATAACCGCTTTGTCGAAGAGGCTGAGTACGGTGGGCTGGATGTTGAGGGAGAGGAGTTCGTACTTTTTGACCACTTCTTCGGTGACTTCGTTGAGTTCGCTCCGGACGTTGAACTGGGCCAGTACGTGCCGGTCCATTCCTTTTTTGACCTCTTCGGCCATGGTTTCCGGAAAGTGCGCTTTAATAAAGTATTTGGATTTGAGGTCCTGCTTGAACTCAATGTAGTAACGAATGAGGCTGATGCCTTTGATGGTGCCGTAGAGCTGCATTTTTTCCTCTTCAAAGCGTTCCTGCTCCTGAAACAACTGGTACAGCCGTTCGGCCTGTTCGTAAGTAAGGTCTACGATGCGGCCGGCCTGCTTGGGCGAATACCAGCCGATGCGCACGGATTTGCGGGAGTCGGCCAGGGAGCGGAAAAAGTTGGCAAACCGCTTGATCAGCCTTTTGTCGTCGCCCATGGTCTCTTTGATATAGTGACTGACCTGGGTGTCGCTGTCGGATGCAATCTGCTGGATGGTGCCCAGCACAAATTCGAAGGTGGCGTCGTATTCGCGGTGAAAAAGTTCTTCTTCAAAAGGCGTGGAGAGCAGAATACCAAAGGAGCCGCTGAAAACAGAGTTGAAAAAAACGGGCAGGTGGGTTTTCCGTTCCTGCGTAATTCGGGCGTAGGCCTTGTCGACGACCAGTTTGAAACGCTGGAGGTTGGTCGTGACGGTTTCCAGGTGAACGGTTTCGGACGTATTCGTAAAGACAAAGCGGATGGAGTGCCGGTCGTAGTGGCGGAGGCTTTCCTCCATCTCATTGAGTAAACCCAGCTTCTGTTGCTGATACAGGTCAATGGTGGCTGCCAGGGTACGATCCGCCGGAAAACGATACTGTAGTTCACGGGAGCCGCTGATCAATGCGTCCAGTTGCTGGAGTTCCTGCAAAACCACGTTGGGTAGCCTCATAAATTCAGTAATCGGATATTAGAATGCTTGGTCAATCTGCCTGACCGTGGGTTTCGAACCGACAACAATACGAAATCGCCCTTTCAAAAAGAATACGCGGGGAAAAAGATTTTTTCATCGCGTCTGTTAACGCACAAGCGGTGTACGAAAACGAACAGGCGGGCGGCAGCGCATTTCAGCAAAATGCGTTCATCAATCATCTGAAGGCCCATCGCGCGCATTGGTAAGCAAATTGCGGGCGATTTTCCCGATTCAGGCAAGCGATGGGGTCATGTGCTAATGAGTCAATCGGTCCGCAATGCGGTGCTGATATGCTCATTGATACGCAGATCCGCCTATGCAGTGCTGATGAATTGATGATCATCATTTGAATAATCACTCACTCAATCACCAAATCACTCAATCACTCCTTCAGTAAGTATGCTACGTAACTACCTGATCATTGCGGTGCGCAATCTGCTTCGGCACAAAGTGTTTTCATTCATCAATATTATGGGGCTTACCATTGGCATGGCGTGTTGTTTTCTGATTTTGCTGTTTGTGCAGCACGAATACAGTTACGACACCTTCCACACGCAGGCCGACCGGATTTACCGGGTAACTTACAATCCCAAATTTGCCGGCCTGCCTCAGGCCGTTGCCACGATGCCACCTCCCGCGGCACCCTTGCTGAAGGGTTCTTTTCCCGAAATTGCGGAGGCCGCCCGGATGTACCAGCGCAATGTGAGCATCAAGGTAGTGAGAGAAAGCGGTGCGGAAGAGGAAAAGTACGAAGAGGAAAGGTTCTTTTTCGCCGATTCCAGCATAGTCAACATCTTTACGTTCCAGTTTCTGCAAGGCAACCCGACTACGGCCCTGCGTGATCCGTTCGGAGTAGTGATCACCGATGAAATAGCCCGCAAATACTTCGGGACTGATTGGAGCCAGCAGAGAAGCGTTGTGGGGCAGACGCTGTTGTTTGAAGGAAAGCAACCCCTGCGCGTGACCGGCGTGGTGAAAGCCTTTCCCGAAAATTCACACATTCATTTCAACTTTCTCTCCTCTTATCAAACCATGTTTGCGCTGGAAAGCCCGGCGGCCAGGGAAAACCTGCCCCAGAACTGGGTGATTACGCATTCTTATACCTACGTGCTGCTCAAACCTGGCCAGCATCCGGAGGCAGTCAACGCGCGGTTTCCGGCTTTTTTGCTGCAGCACGCACCCAAGCGCCTGAGCAAGGACATCGTTTACCAACTGCAACCCCTGAAGGATATTCACCTGCGTTCCAATCTGCTAATGGAAGTGGAGCCGGTGGGCAGCCTTACCTACGTGTACGTATTCCTGGGCATTGCTTTTCTGACGCTGCTCATTGCCTGCATCAACTTCATCAACCTGTCGACGGCTCGTTCGCTCAAGCGCGCCCGCGAAGTAGGCATGCGGAAAGTGCTGGGAGCCGAAAAAGGACAATTGATCGGGCAGTTTCTGGGCGAATCTTTCCTGATGTCCGGCCTGGCCTTCGGCTTGTCGCTGCTGTTGATGACGCTGCTGCTGCCTACGCTCAATGAACTCACCCAGAAGCACCTGACCATCGGGCACCTGCTCCATAGCCCTTTGCTCATGGTTGCCTTCGTAGGTGTATTTCTGTTGACGGGTGCCCTGGCCGGTAGTTATCCCGCTTTTTTTGTTTCCCGGTTCCAGCCGGTCGAAACCCTCAAGGGCAGCTTTACGAGCGGGAAAGCCAAAGGAGGAATGCTCCGGCAGTCTCTGGTGGTGTTACAGTTTGCGGCTTCGATTGCGTTGATCATCGGGGCGGTGACTACTTATCGCCAGCTGCAGTTCCTGCGCAATCAGCCCATGGGTTTTCAGAAGGATTACATCGTAACGGCTTCGCTGCTGAGCAACAACCTGACCAATCTGTTTACTGAGCCCAGCGACAGCGCTTACCTGCGACTAAAAACCTTTGCCAACACCCTGAAGCAGCACCCGGATGTAGAGTCCGTTACTTTATCGAATGCCGAACCTGGGCAAGGCGTTGCCCGCCGGGGAATCGTACCCGAAGGATTTACGGCCGAGAACAACCTGTTCATCTCCTGCCTGGCCGTCGACTACGACTTTATTGATACCTACGGATTAAAGTTGCTGGCCGGGCGCAATTTTTCTCCCGCTTTTGAAACCGATCGGCAAGCCGCTTTCATTATCAACGAAACCGGGGCTAAGTCTTTCGGTTGGCAAACGCCGCAGGAGGCCATTGGCAAAAACGTAGACCGGGAGGGGAAGAAAGGGAAGATCATTGGCGTGATCGGGGATTTTCACAATCAATCGCTGCGGGAGCCCATGACCGGTTTGCTGATGGACGTGGATATGCCGGTGTTGAATGTATTCTCCATCCGGATCAATTCCGCCCGGATGCCCGAAACGCTGGCTTTTCTGGGCAGGCAGTGGAATGCCTTTTTCCCTGACAAAGTGTTCGACTATCAGTTTCTGGATCAGCGCATCAGTCAGTTGTACGAACGGGAGCAGCGGTTGGGAAAAGTGATCGGCTATTTCGCCAGTCTGGCCATTGTCATTTCTTGTCTGGGCCTTTACGGGCTGGTGTCGCTGGTGGTAGGGCAGCGCACCAAGGAAATCGGCATCCGGAAAGTGCTGGGCGCTACGGCCGGTAATATTGTCTATCTGCTCTCCGGCAATTTTGCGCTGCTGGTGGGTATTTCTTTTCTGCTGGCCGTGCCGCTGGCCTGGTGGGGAGCTAGCCGCTGGCTGCAGGACTTCGCCTATCGCATCGAGATTTCCTGGTGGATCTTTGCCATTTCCGGCGTGCTGGTGTTGTTGCTAGCTTTATTTACCGTGAGCGTACAAGCCATCCGGGCTGCGCTGGCCAATCCGGTCAAATCGCTGAGAACGGAGTAATGGAGGGGTTGAGTGATTGGTATATTGAATGATTTGGTGATTGAGTGATTGGGTGAGGGATGGGAGAAAGGAAGACGCAGAAAGAGTTGAAGGTTAATTCTATTCCTCAAAAGCTGATTGCAGAAAGATAATCGCTATGTGCGCAGAATGACCATCAGGGCCAGGAAGTTGTTGACGCTGTGGAAGACGATGCCGGAAGTGAGTCCGTGGGAACGCCGGCGCAGGAAACCGGCCAACAGTCCGAAGCCGAAATAAAAGAAGAAATGGCTCATTTCTTCGTGAACCAGGGCAAAAAGCACGGCCTGGATCAGGTTAGCCCACAGGAAAGAGAGGTGTTTTTCACAACTGCTCAGGATGATGCCGCGGAATATGATTTCTTCGTAAACCGGCACCAGCACTGCTACCAGCAGGACGGAAATGAAAAATCCGTATTCCTGATTGATGGCCGAAATTTCGGGTTTGATAGACGCTTCGTACACCCAGTATTTGATTACCTCCGGAGTGCTTTCTTCCGTCAGCCAGGGCTGAAAGGCCAGCCGGAACAGCGAATACACTTTGCCCAGACCGATGGCCGTGGCTCCGCCCACCAGCAATGCTTTGCCTCCCGACCATTTTTCCTGCCGAAGCAGCGCGAAATCGATGGGGCGGAGTTGCAGGGCGGTGGTGAATGCGATACCAGCCATAAACAGGATGGTGCTATTGGCCAGTTCGTGGGTCGGTAACTCCTGAGCAGTAGCAGGGTTGTCTGAGAAGTAGGCGGCCACCGTTTCCGGCACGTACAGCGCCAATACCAGGTAACTGACCAGCAGGTAAGCGAAAGTAACGTACCAGAAGTGGCGCAGTCCCCAGCGGAAGGGGCTGGTAGGGGGAAGCCATCCCTTTTGCTTTTTTCTCAAACCCAGATAGTGAATGGGCAGAATGAGCACGTAAGGAATGAGCAGCAGTACACTCACCAGCACGATGGCAGCACCCACCCCCAGCAGGTCACGCCATTTCCAGAAAAGCAACGGGTGTTTGAGAAAAAGCCTGATTCGCTGAATGCCCAAAGGGTCCGTCTCAAACCCCTGATCGCGGAGCCGGTTGTAGCTGACCAGCGCCATTTCGCCCGACTGAAATTGTAGGTCGTGGATAAATATCCGCCGGAAGGCTTCGGTACCTCTCCAGGTTTTGGCCGTATCTTTCAACAGGTACTGACGCGCCTGCGCGTAACGCCCGACTTCTTCCAGGGTTTTGGCCAGGCTGGTATAGTTGATGTACGTAGAGGTGTCTGCCTGCGCCCGGTTAAAGGTTTTCAGGGCCGCATCGTACTGCTTCAGTTGCAACAACAGTTCTGCCTTTTGGTTGAGCAGGTGAGCCGCCTGATTTCGGTCCAGTTGTGACGTGAGCACTTCAATGGCTTTCTCATTTTTTGACAACGCCTTATATTGCTGGGCCAGCATCAGCGTAAGGTCCAGCGTGTCGTTTCGCTGGCAGGCTTCCTCTGCGTAGCGAATGGCTTCCGCGTGTTTATCATCCTGATAACTGTACTGCCAGGCCAGATTCTGATAGACCTGCCATACGGGCTGATCCGCCCAGGCGTCAGGATAACGGTTCTCCAGTTCGATGATTTTACTCAGAACGGCAATGGCACTGTCGCCGTACAGGAATTCGGATTGGAAAATGAGAACGGAAGGGTTTTCCGGATGGCGGGCGCAAAGCGTTGCCAGGCATTGGTCAAATTCTTCCTGTTTGGGGTTGTATTCATCATCTTCTCCGTAAAAAGCACGTTGAATGAAGCGGCATTTTTCGATCTGCGTCGGAATATCTTCCGGATGCTGGCTGATGTACTGGTCGTAGCGGCGCAGGGTTTGCTGATACAGGCTATCCTGCGCCGAACGAATGGACTGCACGTAAAGCTGATGACTGTTCGATGATTGAGGGGCAAGCGCTTTGGTTTGCGCAAAAGCTTCCGTGATCAGGGTGATCCATGCCAGGAGCAGAGCGCAACAGACAGTAGAAATTTTTTTCATAAAGGGGGCACTGCTGCCGATATTCCGTCTTTAGGGAAGATAGGAGGAACGGAATCTGAAGGCCAAATTTACTCGAAGCGGGAGTATAATATAAGTATTATTCAATGTATTTAATACATTTTGTAATTCCTGGCAGCCTTTATTATTTATTTGGTTGGAGATATAAGCTCAATCGGGGTTGGCAAGTGAATAAAGAAGGGGAAGAAATGAGGATCAGGTAGCTTTCCGAAGCATAATGTAACCGGAAAGCTACCTGATCCTACATCAGATGGGGCGGATCTTGATATTGCGGTACGAAATAGCATGTCCCCAATCCTGGATACCAATGTGGCCTTTTTTCGCCATTCCGAATTCCGGAAACTTAGCAAACTTGCTTTTCTTCACGGCTTCTTTCCATTCCGGCGATCCCAGGGTATACTCAAGCACTTTTTTTCCGTTCAGCCAATGTTCCACTTTTCCGTCTTTCACGCGGAGCATAGCTTCGTTCCATTCGCCTATTGGCTTAGTTGCTTTGTCCGTCGCTGCCATCAGATCAAAGGTATCGCCGGTGCGGTGCTTGTCCATGACGTACTTCTTTTTCTGCTCAAATCCTTCGTCGTCCAGCAGCTGGTATTCGGGAGCTGAATGCCAGATGGGCTTGCCTGGCTGCTCTTTGACCAGGTACAAAATGCCGCCGTTGGCCCCGGGTGATAGTTTAAAATCCATTTTGAATTCAAAATTTTCGTACTGCTCCCGGGTAATGATGTCACCACCGTAGCCCGTTTCTTCTTTGCCGGTGGCTTCCATCATCAGCACGTCGTCTTCTACCACCCAGCCATTGATAGGGAAAGAAGCCTGGTTGTAGCCCTTCCAGGAAATGGTACTGTTACCATCGAAAAGAAGTTTCCAACCTTCTTTCTTCTCCTGGTCGGTCAGGATATTCATCTTTTCTGGTTTGGGAGCGGCAGTTTCTACATCGGAAGAACCCATCGCTGTCTGATTATTATCCGAACATCCGAAAGGAATGAGCAGTTGGGTGGTACCCAGTATCCAACCGATCAATGTCCGGGCATAATGCAAAATTGATTTGAATGTTAACATGGGTTGAATGTTTGAAGTGTATAAATGAAAGGACCAGATGCCCGGTAATGAGGCATCCCTTGCTGAATAGGAGAAAAAGGGAGATAAGTCCCGACCTTGTGCGTATCTGATTGCCTGTTTCAGCTTTCAGAAAGTTTATCCGGTAGCCTTACCGGATTCCTTTAGGCGGCATTACGGGGCGGATGACTAAAAAAATGGACACGAAAAAATAGAACCAGTCAGCCGCCTGTAGTGAATTCAACCAGAAAAAGATAACAGGATGAAAGGACTTTTTCAAGTTTTCTTTTAAAAAAGGTTTCTTTCCCGGAAATGGGTACGAAGAAAGGATCGCATGATTGGTTGCCGGGAACGGCGCGAATGAATAAGTGCTTCAGGGTGGGTCATAAGACCCTCTTTGAAAAGCTTCTAAATACAAAGACCTGCCGTTCATAGTCAGCAATTGACGAACGACAGGCCAGAGCAGGAATTGAAAAGGGAATGCCGGATGATGGCTACATTCCGGTACAGTTTCTACATCAGTTCAGACGGATGCGGTAATATTTGGCTTTTACGAACATATATACGCCGTAAGCTACTACGCCCAGTGCGACAATCAGCAGCACGATACTTCCCCAGGATTGTTCAATGAGCTGAAAAGCTCCCTCCGAATTTTTTACTTCACCGGCGTTGGAAGTGATTCCGGCTCGTATGGCAAAGAAGCCGATGATCAACCAGACAATGCCCCGGGCAGCGTAGCCAATCTGTCCGATCCGTGATATTCCTTCTTTTACTTTCGACCGTAGGCCATGGACATTCAGCTTCTGCACAAAATTGTTTTTGTACGCCTTATACAGATAGCGGACACCAATGATCATGACAACCAGGCCGATGGCCATCATGGCATACTCTCCCCAATCGGTAGCCAGCATTTTGGCTGCCAGGGTTTGCCGGCTGTTTCCGCTTCCCTTACCGCTGCCAGTAAGCATACGAACCAGTGAAAAGGCAAAAGCCGCGTAAATCAGTCCACTGAAAATGTAACCCGCCCGGCGCATAATGCCTTTGGCATCGGAGCCCCGGTGGTGCGGATCATTGATTCCTTCAATCAGCCGCCAGATAACGTAGCCAACCAGGCCGATGACCAGCAAAATCGCCAGTATTTTACCAAAAGGCTGTTCGAAGAGCAGTTGCAAGGCTCCCTGCCGGTCAGCGCCCTGCTTGTCACGTCCCAGGGCGGCCATCACGGCCAGCGCCCCGATCAATACGTATACAACTCCTTTGGCGGCAAAGCCCCAATGGGCCAGCCTCACCACCCATTTTTCCGTAGATGCCGACGGGTGGCGGAATTCGTTGGTAATATCTCCCATAAAATCAGAATTTAGAAAGGTTCGGGTTAAAAAGCATGAAACTGATTCTTTATACCCTTTCACAAAACATAGGGTTGCTTCTACACGCGTCTGCTTAACAAAAAAGTAACCGTTGGGTATTTTATGGGGTATAATAAAATCAATACATTTACCTTTTGGGATTGAAGTCCCAAATCAACCCTAGCCCATATGCGCCATATTCTGTTTCCTACCGATTTTTCGGATGCGTCCCGACACGCTTTCTCCTATGCCTTGCTGTTGGCTGAAAGCTTTCAGGCTCAGCTTACGCTTGCTCACGTATTGCATTCCATATTAGAGCCTGATTATTTTACGCGTACTGCGCCCACTTATACCCACGAACAGGCCGAACCACTGCTGAAGGAAATGGTCGCGGCAGCATCGGGGCGGGTGAAGTGCCAGTATCATTTGCTGGAAGGGAAAGCCGTTGAATCGATCAGCCGGCTGGCCGAAGAAATCGGAGCGGACCTGATTGTGGCGGGAACTTCCGGAGCGGGTACCTCCCCGGAAGTAGTGGCGATGAGCCACGCTGCCGATCTGATTGCCGAGACCAGCCGGGCCGTACTGGCCGTACCCGCCAACGTTCCGCTCCAATCACCGTCCAAAATTGTACTGGCCCTCGACTTTAAGCCCCTCCGCGATTTATCCATCCTGAAGCCATTGGTAGAAATTGCCCGCCGGTTTAGTGCCGAAGTACTTTTTCTGAACGTGGTGGAAGACCAGTCGGATCGGGAAAGCCGGACGCTGGCGGAAAAGGAACGGATTGGTCGCCTGTTCGGTGATTTTAACTTCTCCGTGCATTTTGTGGAAGCGGAGCACGTAGACGAAGGGATTACCCGGTTTGCCGAAGAAGTGCAGGCCCAACTCATTGCAGTAATCGAAAGAAAGCGGGGCTTTCTGAAGAACTTTTTCCACGACAGTGTTTCTCAGAAAGTAGCCCTGTATACGCACACCCCTTTGCTGGCACTGGCAGAATAGAGGAAGTTTGGGAATTGGGGAGTTTGAGAATGAATACAGTGGGGCATCGGTAGCCTCAGGCCTGAAGACCTGCGGTATTCAAAGACTGGATATGGGCTGCTGGAAAATTTATCTTTTTACCACCGGATAAAAATTCTGCTGGTCGTAGAGGCAGAATGCACGGGGTTCACTGTTTATTTTGCCGTCGTTGATCAGCAGCATACCGGCCACGTGCGGAGCGGCCATACTGCTGCCGCTGTCCTGAGAATAGGTGCCATTCAAAGAGGTAGACAGAATTTCTTTGCCCGGTGCACAGTGCGTAATGGGCGGCGTACCAAAATTGGATTTGGGCAACACGTTGTAGTGTTGGTCAATACCCGCCACAACGTAGATGTTGCGGTGCTTTACCCGGGCCGGAGAATATTCGTTCGCGAAAGAGGAATGATTGCCCGCCGAAATTACTACGTAAACGCCTTTCTCCGCCAGTTCCAGCACGGCGTCATCCAGCTTTTTCCAGGTAGGTCCTCCCAGGCAGATTACGGCCACTTCACCCGGATGGGCGTGCAGCGTCGCGTACCGGATTCCATTGATCAGATCCGTGTAACTTCCCTTTGCCCGGGAGTTAAGTACTTTCAGGGCTACTACGGTTGCACCGGCGGCGATTCCCTTTACTCCGAAATCATTGTCTTTGGCGGCGATGATGCCCGCGATCATCGTACCGTGGCCGTTGTCGTCTTCGGCCGGTCGGGTACTGTCCTGATTGACGAAATTCCGGCTCAGTAAGGTATCTACGACCAGATCGGGGTGTTTCAGGCTGACCCCCGAATCAATGATCCAGACCCGTTTTCCACTTGCATTGGCTGAACCCAGTTTTTCTACGCCCCAGCCAGAAAATTGGTGGATCCGCAGTTCGCTTTGCAGGGTGTCCGGGAGTTTGCCCGAAGCAGCATTCGCGCAGTCACTGGCTGCGACAACTCCCTCTGCCGGTTCTGCCTCAGGGTAAGGAGGCTGACCCTGGATCGACCAGACGCCCAGGCAGACCCATAAGAGCAGGCAGGCACTGACCACGCCGGTCATGTAGAATGGGCCGGTTTTCTTTTCGCGTAAGTCGGATCGTTTGGCCATAAGCGTAATGTGCATAGAATGGGTGATAAAAGTCGTTGCTCATCCTGGCAAAAGTGCAGGAGGTTGCCAACTCCAACCCACTGGTAATTAAGTGAGTGAACAGTTTGAGGCAAGGTGTATGAGTGCAAAAATCTGATGGTTAGTACTTTGCACTAAGCATTTGATATAAACTATTCTGTCCAGTTACTTAGCCTACCTGATAGAGCTTGGATAGATCAGGTCGCTGTACCTGAAAATATTCGTATTCGCGAAGTCCGGTAAATTTCCGGATGCCCACCTTTTTAATGAGTGCCACTTCATTGTGGTATAACGGATAGGCCTGATAAATTTGTATCGTTTCATCCTGAATCGGTACGGTCTGAATCGGTTGAGGCTGAATGTCGGAGTTCTCACCGATTGCCCGGTCGAAAATCAGAAAGGAGTCCATCTGGGTATCGGGGGCAATGGCTTTTCCGTAATGAAAGAGGCTGCCCGGTACAAAAGGATGATTGGTTCGGTTCCATTCCACCAAACGCGCCAGTGAGGCTACCCAATCATCTTCCCTGGATTGTACTGTAATACTCAATTCCGGCTTATGGTCTTTCCACTCCGGATGCCGGGCAGTCGACAGGCCATACGTAAAGCCAGTAGTAAGCCCGGGTTCCGGATAATCCTGATAAATGACGCCAAGCACCATTCCCAGCGCCTCATCGTGGGTTTCAATGCCAACGATGGCCGTATAAGCGCCAATGGTATCGATCAGGCGCTGTACAAATAATTCACTTTTATGGATCATAGGTTTTATTGTTCATCAAATATAATCAACGGAGCGCATTTGTGATAGCCGATGTGAGGTTTCGGAGTCAGAAATGTGGTCTGATTCGAAGGGTCGGTTATTTACGAAACTTTCCAGCCGGAACCCATACAACGCGTACTGATTTTGAACCCGTATGTTGCCTGTATTGAGAATTTACTCAGGGATTACCTCCCGGTAAAAGTCCAATTGTTCTCTCTCTGACTGATGCGATCCGGGGTAGGTTGTTCTGGGGCTTGTCCAGATAAAAGTAGGCCGTAGCCGACCAGTCGTCCTGGCGATAGAAGTTGATCCAGCCCTCCGGGAACTTTGCGTCGTTGAGGTCAGGTACGGGCGACATTTCCAGTATTTTGGTAAAGGCGGCGCTGCTGGCGCTTATGGGAATCAGGGGAGCGCCCTTCGACCGGAGTTCCCGCACTTTTTCGAGCGGGGCTCCGCCTATTTGCTGGATCGTAATTCGGCACTGTCGCCGGAAATACACCGGATCGGGTACGTGGTACCGGTAAAAGGCCCATTGCCGGTGTTGCTTGTCTTCGATGGGGCTTCCCTGGTAGCGGTGGGCGTACCGGCCCTGTCCCCAGGCGGTGCCAATGTAGTCTTCCGTGCCCGAGCCCACCAACGTGGGAAACTGCGTATCCTGGTCCAGGAACATTTTTACTTCTCCTTCGCCCCACCAGGTATCCTGATAAATACTGTCGGCAATGACGCCCAGGTTGCTGCCCAGAAAACGGCCATTGCCCATTACATTGGGGAGTATTTCAAAATCCTTACCCAACTCCGTTTTCTGTTCCCGGTGCCAGTAAGTATGAAAATAGAGCATATTGGCCGGTTGCTGCTTTACCCGCAGAAAATTTACGTCATAAAACAATAAATCAAGGTCTTGGTCCGAATCATTGACGATGACAATCCGGGCGGCTGTCCGGTAGGGCATGGGCACGTAGCAATTGAACGAGCGGCCTTCCGGGTCAGAAAACAGTTCGCTTTCAAATGGCGTACGCCTACCCAGGCCGATTCCGAAGAAGTCACCCAGCGGAGCGGATACGGCGGGTTGAGCTGCATTGTCCCAGTACATTTCTATGCGCAACGAACGGAGCATTGCCGGAGAACGGTCATTCACGGTAAGCCATATGCGCCGGATGGTGCCCGCCCCCCGATCCGAAAAGATAACCTGGCTGCCGTGCGCGCCGATCCGGTCGTAGGCGTGCCCTTTGGCTCCTTTGTTTTCCTTTCCTCCCTGGCCTTTTTGGCTAGTCGGGTTTTCAAAACTACTCCACCGCGTCTCCGTGTCCGCCGGAAGCAGGTACCAGTCCTGAGAAAAAACAGCCGGTGTCTGTAACAGGCCAATAAGCAGCATAAAGCAGGAAAAAGGTGTTTTCACGGGCGATAGAGTAAATGGAAGGGGCGACGCATACTTTAGAAAATCAATATAGCAATTGTTGGGATGATATAAGAAACCGGCAAGCAGCAGAATCATTTTTTCTGACTGGAAAAGGCGATGGGAGCGATGGTTATCAACAATGAACCAAAGGCTGTTTGAACAGAAAGGAAGGCGATTCTTTATGATAGGCTTTTCAAAGCGCACTTACTGGATTTGGAAGTGAGAAAATGGCGGTTGGAAGACTCTTTCACCAACTTCTCTTAGTGGAGTCTTTTACAGAAGCAGCTATAATAAAACCAGTGGCTAGACCCATTGGGAAAATGCATCAATTTACCGGGTCTTGGAAGGATTTTACTAAATTAGTGCCTTCGTCTTGAACTCAACGATCATATCTATGCCTGCGCATTTCAGTGTTCCGCCCCTCTATCAGATCAAATTCAACCGGACGCTCCATTGTGTAGAGATGGAGTGGCAAGGCTATTCTTCGGATGAGGCATTCCGGGTGGGAACGGAAAGGATGCTTTCCCTGCTGATCGAAAATCAATCTACCCGCGTACTGGCCGACTTGTCGAATATGAAGCTGATTTCTCTCCGCAGCCGGGAGTGGATACTGCAGGATTTTCTGCCCCGGGCGCTCAACGCGGGCTTGCGGGTGATGGCCTTCGTACGCTCTGAGGACTATTACAATCAGCTTTCCATTGGTACCGTAGTGTACGAAATTGATCCGGCTCAGCTAACTGTTGAGTATTTCTACCACCGTTCGGAAGCCGAGCGTTGGTTGCAGGAGCAGTAAAGGGTTCATTCTGAACTACTTTTAGTTGTCCTTCTCCCTTTCTGTATTTTACGCCTTCATCTCTATGGTTAGCCTTTGCCCGGGATGGTGAATCAGGCATTCGTCCGGCATAATTCTCATTATATACTGCGGCTCTTTTCGACCTTCCCTTTTCAGGCCTGGACAAACATTTCTGCAAGCAGGATTTTTAAATAATCATTGTGAATATTCGGATTATTACCTTGCAGGATAGGCAGGCTTTCCTTTATTTTACATTCTAATTCCATTAAAATTGAATGGGAGCTTACACGCAGGTAAATGGCTGCAATCCGCGAATCCTACCCCCTGAAAGATAACTTCTGTACTCCTCTGAAACTTTTGTTTTCGATTTTTAAGACAGTTTTCTGCAAAAAAACATCAGTTTATTGGGTTTGTTGGTTACCAGTGTGACGGGAAAAGTATCAAAGTCTGTGCATTCGAATATTTGCATAATCTTACATAGGCCAGATTAAACATCTTCTCATATACGTGCTATTTTTAAAGATTAAAACAGGTTATATGCGTACATCTTCTACCCGGGCTTTACTGTTCATTCTGAGTTTGCTTGTGGCTTCCGTCACCCAAGTCAGCGCACAGACTACCTACTATTCTTTCGTTTCCGGCAATTGGAACGATTCGAACACCTGGACGACAGATCCTTCGGGGACGCTTCCGCTTGGTACGCCCGGTTTTCCCGGTACTGGTGATCAGGCTGTCATTCTGAGTGGCAGAACGGTAACACTCACCGGAAATATTGCAACCAATCATATTACCATTCTGGCGGGAGGGATACTAGATTTACGAATTCACAAGTTAACAGGAGCCACAGGAGGAACCTTAAAGGGACAAGGAACCTTGAAAACCAGTGATCCTACTTTTACAGCAGATTTCGCGTCGACAGACAATAGCTTCTTCGATGCCGATGGGGGAACAATGGAGTATAATTTTGATCAGGATGAAGTCCTCTTTAATACCAGGTTAGTGAAGTATAATAACCTGACCATCAACCTATCTACAGTTAGTAAAGTAGCGACTTTCGCTGGCGATTGCCCTACTAATACCCGTACACTAACAATAAATGGAAACCTGAATGTAGTGAAGGGAACCTTTCGGATAGGTAGTGACATAGATCTATTTTGTGATATCCGGGTAGTACTTAATATTAAAAAGAACGTGATAGTGGGTAGTGAGGGCAATATCAGCGTAGGAAGAGCCAACACAAATACCAACTTGTTGACAGCTGCGGAGTTCGAGGGAGTGAAGGTTGATAATACACCTACTTTGGATTTTAATGATCCCGATTTACGCGATCCAAACAATCTGTATTTTAAATACAAAACTGTACAGCAGAACTTGCCCGGACCTTTTTCCATTAGTAATGTAAAAAGTACCTCCGCCGGTACATTCCCGACTACCAAAGGATCTTACCATAAAATCTACCATCAGGTCTACGTAGGCGGCGATTTTACCAACAGCGGTACAGTGAAATTCCACAACCTCAGTACGATGGTGATGGACGAATTATCGGGTTCAAATGGCTTGACAAATCAAAACACGGGTGCCGCTTCGGTATTTTTTCAAGGGGCAGCTGATAATACCTTGACCTGTAACGGTACCACTAGTTTTTATAACGTGGTGGTCGATAAAGGCACTGACGCCACTTACAAATTGACCGTCACCGCTGATGACTACAAAAAATTCCAACTATGGGGCCCCAACAACCTGGGCGGAGACGGGGCTTTCGGAGCCAATCCCATTTCTCGAAAAGCACTCTGGCTGAAAAACGGTACCCTGCGCCTCACCGGACAGGTTATTATTCCTTCCCTGAGTGAGGGGAGCCCCGATGCCTTTCCCTATAAAATTAATATGATCGATCCTGCGCCTACGCAGGGTATCAACTCCGACTTTGCCATTCCCGCCAACGCCGCCCTGCTCATCGACGGGGAAGACGTAATTGTATTGAACACCGCCGATTACGCCAGTGAGATTGCGCTGGCTTACGGTTTGTCGGAGAGTCAGGTTACCGTAACCACCAACGTATGGGCGGGAGAGGCCGCTGCCTGCTCCGTATACGGCACTTTGCAGGTCAACAGTGGGTATATGTCCGGCCGTGGTTCGGCGGGGTTTGTGTTCTGGAACATCCGGGGTGGCGCTGGCAACTTCAACATTAAAGGCGGCCAGGTAGACGCCATGCAGGTGCGTTCGGCCATCGATGGGGGAGGGCGCTCTACCTTTGATATGTCGGGGGGCGAACTGCGTCTTCGAGGTCGATTCCCGGTATTCGGGGCAGTCGACGCCAATAAACCGACTACTTTTGCTCAATTGAAATCCTTCGGCAACGTGCCAGGAACCCATTTCAATACTACCCGCGAAGTGCGCTTTGCCTTCCCTGACGGCTTGGGAACGCTCAACATTGATCAGGATGCAGCTGTGTTCAATATGTCCGGTGGCAAAATTCACATCTTGGATGTGGTAACAAAACAGCCCGCCAAAGCGATTGAAATCAACTCTACGCTGGGTAACTACCAGGTAACGGGCGGCGAAATGCACGTGTACCTCACCGATGGAGGAGGTGTTTACAACGGTTCTGATCCGCACATCACCGTAAACAATTTCGATTATTACATTGCCAGTGCCGCACCCCTGGCCAACTTATTCATACATCGCAATGCGGGTGCGCCGCAAAAAGCCCTTTTAACCGGGATTACGCCCTGCTGCGGGCGCGAAACCAGTATCACGACCCGCCGGATTCTGCCGCTGACAGTTGTATCCAACCTGCAGATCAACAGCGGGGCTACGCTCGATGCCAACGGTCAGGATGTGCTGGTCGGCGGTAACTTCACCGTGGCTTCGACTGCCACTTACCTGACTGGTGTTCGTTCCGAACTGACCGTAGCGAATCCGGGTACTTCTCAGACAACCACTTTCAATGGCAATGCCGCCCAAACCCTGACCGTCAACGGAAACGTACAGGTCGTTCCCGGTCAGGACGGTTTCAACAGCCTGACAATGAATAAGCCTTCGGGCACCCTCACCCTGGCGTCCGATGTGATCGTTCGTAAATCCCTGACCATCACCCAGGGCACCCTTCCTTCGGCCAACGGGGTATTCGACGACGGCGGTAAAACCGTGCGGGTCACGGGCGACCTGTACAATGATGCGACCCATGCCGGTTCGGGGAAAATTCAAATTGAAGGAGGCATTGCTTCCGTTACGGTCACTAACCCTGGTGTCTACACGCTTCCCCGGATGCAAGGGGTGGCCGGACAAGGCCCAGCCTCACCCGCAACTTTCCGTATGCAAGTCATCAATGGGGTGATTACCAGTATTGATGTAGTCAATGGAGGAAGCGGTTTCGGACAGGATGATGGAGCCCTAGGTACGTTCACATTTCTGGGTGGAACAGGGAGTGGGGCAGAGGCTAAATATTCTATTAAGTCTGGAGGTGTAATCACTGCTGTAATTTTGAAAAAAGGTGGTAGCGGTTATGGCCCTACAGCTACGGCTGGCGGAGGGGCCAATCTACAAACCATTGTAGTGGGAAATACCACCAGTGACGGTACAACTACTAACGGCCGGGTCATTGCGGTAGATGTCGCGAATCCAGGGGCGGGTTATGCTACGATTCCTGCCATTACTTTTCCACCAAATGCAGCTGGACAAGCTGCGGCCACTGCCAATATGTTCACCATTGTCTCCGGAAACGGTAACGGCCGATTTGCCAACCTGACCTTGGACAAGCCGGCCTTCGGCGCTACGCTGACGGCGGCCCAAACGGTGAACAATACCCTGACTCTGACCAATGGCATTCTGGACATCGGCATTTATCAACTGTCGCTGACCAATGCTAACGCCGTAGCCGGTACGGGATTCGGAGCCACAAAGATGATCCGTACAGCGGGGAATTTTTCGGACGGTGGCTTGAGAAAGACCTATTCTACCGGCGTTGGGGCCTCATTTACTTTCCCATTGGGTACGGATACCCGCTATACCCCGGCTACCATTGCCCTTGCCGGTTCGCCCAGCGGTACCATTACCGTCCGGATGGAAAAAACGCAGCATCCTTTCGTGACCAATACCAATGCGTTGAAGTACTACTGGCGGGTAACCAGTGCAATAACCGGACAGGGAACGGCTACGCACGAATATCAATACGTGGATTCGGATGTATTGGGGGACGAAAATCAATACGTGCCGGGGCGTTATAACAAAGCCACCAACGCCTGGGATCCGGTTGGTCCTGCCACGGACGTTGACAAGGTGAACAATAAGATTGTGTTCAGTGGGGTGGTAGACGGCGAGTATACGGCCGGTATTCCATCCGCTTTCGGTAGTGTACTTACCTTCTACAGCCGGCAAAACGGTAATTGGAACGCTCCGACTACCTGGTCGAACGTGGGTCATACCGGTCCGGCCGCCACCGCTTTCCCCGGCCCCAACAACCCCGTGGTCATTGGTGATGGCAACACCAACAACCATGTCGTAACTGTGACGGCCAACGGGGCCGTTTCGGGTGGCCTGCAATTGAACTCCAAATCGGTACTGGACGTTGGGACTACCACGAATAATAACTTTGGCCGGGCGGAAGAACTGCCCATTGGCGGCAGTGGTATCCTCCGCATTTCCTCTTCCGGCGCCACGGCCGTATTCCCCGACGGAGACTTTGGAAACTTCATTGGTGCTTCAGGCGGAACCGTAGAGTACTATACCGGCAGTACCAATTTTACTATTCCGTCTGAGTCAACCAATGCAGGAGGGGGGACTAAGGTAACGTCACTGATTACTTATCGACACCTGGTGGTCAACGCCACCACCGGTCGCACCATTTCTCTGCCTTCTTTTACCAATCCCACGATCGGCCTGGTTGTGTACGGTGATCTGAAAGTTGGCGCTGACGTAAATGCCAGTCCAGCTTATTCCGCTGCGGGGGCCGCTTACACCGGCGTGGCAGGGTTCAGCAATGTTGCTAACGGTGACTTAACGGTGAATGGCAATCTGGAGGTACTGAGAGGTACACTACAGTATCAGAACAATGCCAGCACAGCCCTGGTCCGGAACGTAGTGGTCGGTGGTGATCTGAAAATAAGTAATGGCGCTACGTTTATCGTTTCGACCGCCAATACTGCTACGACGCATCAGCTTGTTTTAAAAAGCAATATGGTCAATGACGGTGTGTTCAACGCCCGTCCTAATGGAAATAACGTCTGCAATGTCACCTTCACGGAGATCAATAATAGTTCGATTACAGGTACAGGTAATACCACCAATTTCAATATTCTAACAGTAGACAAAGGCACTTTCCAGACCCCGGTATTAGAAGTCAATCTACCTAATAATCTTCCTTCGCCCAATCCACAAGCCTTTACTTTAAATGGACCCAAGCCGGCGCTGGTCTTAAAAAATGGTACCTTCCGTTTAACTAGTAACCAGAGCCTGGAACTTACTCAAAACGCAGCTTTTACCATTCCGGCCACTGCCTGTCTTTCAGTTAATGGAGGAACTATTACAGTTGGTAATTCCAGCTCGCCGGCTGCCGGGAATCCGGGTGATCTCTTGCTTGCTGGAAAACTGGAAGTACTCAACGGAACGTTTAATGTTGGAACATCACCATTCAGTAATGGAAGTGACAATGACATCCGTTATGCCACCGTGGGCTTCCCCGAAATCAATATTGGAAACGGTACTCTAAACGTAACAGGTTCTATTCGTAAGAGCTTTACGAATGATAATATTGACTTGGGTGCGCTAGTATATAAACAAACTGGTGGACTTCTGGTTTTAGGTAACGGGCTGGTAACGCCTTCCCGCCCCAAGCTGGAAATCGACAATCCGGGTAGTGTATTTGATATGTCCGGTGGTACCATCCGAATCTTTCGCGGAGGTGCCCTGACCAGCACCAGTGTACCCGCTCCGGGCTTTGGTGATCTCTATCTCAATCCGGCTTCCTCAATGGTAACCGGCGGTCGAATCGTATTTCATCCGGGCGATAACAGCCGCACTTTCAACATTGACGTACGGATACCAATTTGGAACCTGGAAATACTTTCTCCAAGTCTTTTTACTTGTAGAGTTATCTTAAATAATGTAGGGCTGACCGTTAAAAACGACCTAATTATTCGCGCAACGTCTGGCAATTCTACCAACTCCACCTTTGATGCAAATGGATTTGACGTAAGTGTGAGTGGAACGTTTCTTAATCGGGGGGTGTATCGCAGCGGCAATAATACAACAACATTTGATGGTAATTCACCTCAAGTGAAATTAGGAGTAGCCACTACGTTCAATAATGTATTAATTACCTCTAGTGGAACTACTACGTTTAATGGAGCATTTAGCGCACCTACTGGATCTAACGGGGCAGCTGCTACTCCTAGTGCAGGTCCAGAGAACGATATTCCCAGCATCAGTCCAGTTATCAAAGGCAATCTCACTATTGGCAGCGCCAGTACGCTGAACACCGTAACCAATACCCTGCACGTAAGTGGTAACGTGATCAATAACAATGCCCAAACCAATACCACGGGTGGTATCAACCTGCACCGTAGTCTGACTTCAGTGGCAATTAACAACGTAGGAGCTTATTCCTTGCCTACCGTTACCGCCCCCAATGGCTCCGGAGCTGAATTTAATATCACCCTTACCAATGGTGTGATTACCGATCTGACAATCAAAGAGGGAGGAACGGGTTATTCGGCGGGTGGTAATTTAGCCATTGGGGGGCCGGGTAGCGGTGCAGTTGCTACTTTTACGGTGGCTTCCGGCTTTGTGAACTCAGTGAACCTGACCAACGGTGGATCTAGCTACGGACCTACGGCTACGGTTACGGGTGGCGGGGGAGCCGGTGCTACGGTACAAGTAGTTGTCAATGGCACGACGGGTGCAACGGCAGGCGTGGGAACAGTAAGTGCGGTCAATGTGATTCTGGCCGGTATCAATTTCCAATCTACTCCCGACATTACTTTCTCCACCGGCAGCGCTACGGCGGCAGCCACGATTACCGCTTTGCCCAATAATCTCGGTGGGTCGGGTAAATGCGAATTTGGTAACCTGACCATCAACAATAATCTGGGCGCTACTACCAGTTCTAACGTGACGGTCAACGGTACGCTTAATTTTAATGTCGACAGCAAACTGGATATTTCTGACAATCGCTTGGTATTGGGTACGGCCGCTGCGGTGAATAATGCCGGCTCTTTGCGTTATATCCGTACCAATGGTGCCCTGAGCGACCTGGGGGTGCGCAAGCGCTTTAATAACGGTACGGGGCTGGCCTTTACCTTCCCGGTCGGTACGGCCACCGCCTACACTCCGGTTGCTTATACGAACTTGAGTGTTTCAACGGCTAATTCCTTTATTAATCTGAAGCCGGTCAATACCCGGCACCCCAACGTGAGCGCGGGCAACGCCTTGAACTACTACTGGAACGTAACTGCTACCGGGGCTACTTTCGCAGCCACGCAACGGTACCAGTATCTGGCTACGCAAGTAGGGGGAGATGAAAATTTGTACAAAGATGGCCGCCTGCTTTCGGGTACCTGGACGGTTGGTAACACAGCCAATATAGACAAAGTCAACCACGCTATTAACCTGAGCAATACGGCCCTGCAGACTGGTGACTACACTGCCGCCGAGAACTTCAACGCCCTGGTGACTTTTACCAGCAATGCCGCCAATATGAATTGGGAAACGGCCAACTGGACGTCTCTTCCCCTTGATCCTGTGAATCCCCTCGGTCCGCCCACCGATGGTTCCATCGTAGTCATCCGCAGTACGGACGTAGTCAACGTGATGGATAACACGAAGCTGACCAATAAAATCACTATCAACGGTACGCTGGATTTGGGCAGCACCATTCGCCATAATTTTGGTACGACCGATGGAGTTGGAAAACTTCGGATCAGTGCTACCAGTGCCGGTGACTTTGTATTTCCAGCTGGAACCTATGCTGCCTTTGTGAGCACTGGAGGCGGAACGGTAGAGTATTTCGGTTCGCAGGATGGCGATATTCTGACCCGTCGTAACTTCAACAATGTCATCTTCTCCGGCACGAGCCAGAAGCGTCTGACTGAAGACCTGGAAGTAGCCGGTAACCTGACCATCTCAGGTGGTGCAGTGAATAATTCCGCCAACAGTAAAACCGTCAACCTGACTGGAAATTGGGTACAGTCGGCCGGAACTTTCAATGGCGGCAGCGGCACGGTGAATGTGAAGGGAAGCTTTAATAGCAACGGAGGGACGTTCAATGCCCAAAACAGTACCCTGAGTCTGAAAGGCAGCAACCTGACCTTCGGTACCTTCAACGCCGGCACCAGCACGGTAAGCCTGGATAGTACCCTGACGCAAACCATCAACGGCTCTACTGCTTTCTATAACCTGATCGTAAATGGCGGAGCTACCAAAAATCTGGGTGGCAGTACTAATCTGTTCGTCAATGGCACCTTGACTTTAAACAGCGGCTGGATCATTACTTCTGCCACCAATATGCTGACGCTGGGCAGCAATGCTTCAGTGGTGGGTAGTTCCAGCAATAGTTTTGTGCTGGGACCTATGACCAAAATCGGTAACAATGCCTTTACTTTTCCCATTGGGGCTTTAGTAGCAGGCAATGCCCGACGCTTTGCACCCATCGGCATCTCCAGCCTGAGCGGCAGTGCCACTTTCAGAGCCGTATACATGCCGGCAGCAGCACCCAGCGGAAACAGCGTGGAAACACCGCTTCAGAACGTAAGCGGCCATGAACACTGGAATCTGACCAAATCGAATCCTAATACAGACGTTTCAGCCCATATTACCCTGCACTGGGGATCGCACAGTGACGTTGGAAACGTGAATACCCTGGTAGTTGCCGGTAAAGATGGCGTTAATCCCTGGTCTAGCAAAGGTGGACGGGATCCTTTCGGAACCACTTCCGTCGGATACATTACCAGCCAGGATTTAACGGCCTTTACCAGCAGTAATGATGTGCCCTTTACGTTTGGCAATACTTCCGCCGAATTCCCCAACCCGCTGCCGATTCGTCTGCTGGACTTTAACGCCAGCCTGGACCGGGGAGCAGTATACCTGGATTGGCAAACCCTTTCGGAAGACAATAGCTCCCATTTTGAAATTGAACGCTCGGGCAATGGGGAAAAATACGTTTCGATCGGAAGGGTAGAGGCAAAGGGCTTCTCCCGCAGCAAGCAGCTTTACGGATGGATGGACATGCAGCCACTACCTGGCACTTCCTACTATCGGCTCAAAATGGTGGATTTGGATGGCAGCGCTGAGCGCAGTAAATCTGTGGCAATCCATAACCTGGAAAGCAAAGAGTCAGTGATTCTTTACCCCAATCCGGTAGAAAAAAATGGAGCGTTAAAACTTCAGGTGTTCAGCAATGAGACCCAGCCTTATGCAGTTTCCGTGTTTGATCTGCACGGTCGCGAACTGGCCCAGATCTCACTGAATGTAAATGAGGGTTTCGGTGATTATTCCCTTACCGAAGCGCTGGGATTGCCCAAAGGGATGTACATTGTATGGGTAAGAGGCCTAACGGTGGCTAAGCAGTTTAAACTGATTGTTCAATAATTGTACTTCTCATCTGGTATCGGTCCTGTTGCCTTTGGCAGCAGGACTTTTTATTTGGTGGTCAGGTTACCAGAGACTGACCTCACTCTATTTCTTTCCCACGTATGTAATTACAAGGATATATTCCGCAGCAGTAAGAAAAGCAACTGATCGATGAAGTATCTCTTTCTAATTGGGAAGTAAGAATATGAATCAAATATGGATCTTCTGACTGTTATTTCAGCTGGCAACCAATTTATTACGTCTGCACACTATGGACGATGTATTAAAGCAACCATAAATAAGTGATTAAAACGGCACTTATTTATGAGATTCTGTCGATGAATGGCACATTTATTGATAATTTTTTATTCGTTGTTTACTTTTTTCAGCCAAAGGGTATAGACGTCTGTTGCGTGTAAGATATTGGCAAAAAGTTAAGATTTGACCTTACCAATAGTAAGGCTCCCAATTCACCAAATAGGTAAATAACAAGCGCCAATCATATCTAACATCCTGAAATTCAATTACATCTTTGCCTATATGGAAAAAATTACCAATCTGATTCGATTCTTGATGAATGGATGCTGGCAGTCGCGTTATATGCTGTCGGATCATTTAGGGATTATGAAGTCGCACGTTCTCTTTTGTTTATTCATCTTTTTGTCATTTAGTGGCACCTCCCAAAGTTTACCGGCCAACTTTTCTACGCAGGTGATCGGCAGCGGCTGGAACCAACCCGTGGGCCTGACCTTCTCGCCCAACGGCGCCGTGATGTTCGTCTGGGAAAAAGGCGGCCGCGTCTACA